>Ga0224558_1000009_pt1 | contig 256276 bp, 202 predicted proteins | sample 714S32024metaG_FD_180682 | JGI IMG/M metagenome (GOLD analysis project Ga0224558, IMG submission 180682) | Peat soil microbial communities from Stordalen Mire, Sweden - 717 S3 20-24 | ecosystem: Environmental > Terrestrial > Soil > Wetlands > Peat | place: Sweden: Norrbotten County, Stordalen... | reverse complement strand
ACTGCGCCCAGCGTCCTAACTCCTGCCTCTGTTCAGCGGTAAGCTTGAGCAAGCTTCGATTATCCGTCATACCAAATAGACGGTCGAAGCGTAATTACGTTATCACTGGGACACTACACTAGTCGAGTGCGGTGGCCATGTTTGAGTCGACGTGGCGATCAGGGATCGACAAAATCCTTAACCAGAGGGCACACGGCGTCGCACATGGGATGCGCTTCGGTGGCGCCATCCAAATGCAGATTCCTCGCTTTGCTCGGAATGACAATTTTGACCATGCGGTTTTCAATTACACAATTTACCCGATTACAAAATTACTCAATTCTCTTCAATCATTTCTCGAAGTTCCTCCAGCGGCGGCCGTCCCGCTCCATTAGTTCTTCGGATTCCTTCGGGCCCCAGGTGCCGGAGGGATAATTTGGAAAATTTCTGGGCGGCAGAGCTTTCCAAACATCGAGCACCGGATTGACGATGCTCCAGCCGGCTTCGACCATGTCGGCGCGCTGGAAGAGCGTGGCGTCTCCGATCATGCAGTCGTGCAGCAGGCGCTCGTAGCCGGTGGAGGGCGTCTGGCCGAAATAGTCGGCGTAGGCGAAGTCCATGTTGACCTCGCCGAGTTGCATGGCCGGGCCGGGCGTTTTTGCTGCGAAGCGCAGCGAGATACCTTCTTCGGGTTGAATGTGGAGGACGAGTTGGTTGGGCATCATGTTTTCGACTTTGGTTTCGCGGAAGAGCATGAAAGGCGCGCGACGGAATTGAATGACGACGTGCGTATTGCGCCCGGGTAAGCGCTTGCCGGTGCGGAGGTAGAAGGGAACGCCCGCCCAGCGCCAGTTGTCGATGAGAAGGCGCATGGCGACAAAAGTTTCGGTGCGCGAGTCGGGCGGGACGCCATCCTCGGCGCGATAGGCGGGAACGCGTTCGCCGTCGACGGTGCCTTCGCCGTACTGTCCGCGCACGGTTTTGCTGAGCACATCTTCATTGCTGAAGGGCTGAATGGCGTGCAGGATTTTGGCTTGCTCGTCGCGCACGGCGTTGGCCTCGAATGAAATGGGCGGTTCCATGGCGGTGAGCGTGATGAGCTGCATGATGTGGTTGGGCACCATATCGCGCAGCGCGCCGGCGTTGTCATAGTAGCCGCCGCGCGATTCGACGCCGACGGTTTCGACGACGGAAATTTGGACGTGGTCAATGTAGCGGCGATTCCAAATGGGCTCGAAGATTCCATTGGCGAAACGCAGGGCCAAAATATTTTGAACCGTCTCTTTGCCGAGGTAGTGGTCGATACGGTAGATCTGGCATTCCGAAGCCACTTTGAGGAGTTGCTGGTTGAGCGCTTTGGCGGAATCGAGATCGTGGCCGAAGGGCTTCTCGACGATCACGCGGCGCCAGTGGCCGTTCTCTTCGTGCATTAAGCCGACGTTTGCGAGGCGCTCGACGATGTCGCCGAAAAAATTGGGCGCAGTGGCAAGATAAAAGAAATAATTGCCGTGCTTGCCGTGATCCTGATCGACCTGGCCGAGAACTTCTTTGAGATGTTCGTAGGTACCGGGATTGTCGAAATCTCCGCCGATGTAGTGGATGCGCTGGACGAAGTCGTTCCAAACCGTTTCGTCAATCGGACCGCTGGCAAACTGTTTGAAATCCTCGGTGGCTTTTTTGCGCGCGTCGTCGTCGCTCATGGGACTGCGGCCCAGGCCGATGACGGCGAAATCGGGCGAGAGCAGACGCTGGCTGGCGAGATTGTAGAGCGCGGGTATGAGCTTGCGGCGCGTGAGATCTCCGGAGAAACCGAAGATGACCATGATGCAGGGATCGGCGACGCGCGCCGTGCGCGGCTTGACGGGAGCGGTCTGCGTGTCGGTAAAGACCATTGGTTCCTCGGTTCCTCGGTAAAGTTCGATGAGAGTTACACGGTGCTGGTTTCAAGGTAGTTAGCCGCGAGTCGAGCCTCGAGCAGACTTACCGCGACGATTGCTCGCGACTCGTTACCCGTGGCTCGCTGCTTCTTCCATACTGCTTAACTTTTCCCCGCGGCTTTCGGCTCCACATGGCCGCCGAATTTCTGGCGCATGGCGGAGAGCATCTTATCCGCGAATGTGTGCTCCTGTCGCGAACGGAAACGGGCATAGAGCGCGGCCGTCAGCACCTCGGCGGGCACGGCTTCTTCGATCGCGGCCTGGATGGTCCAGCGGCCTTCGCCGGAATCCTGCACAAAACCGCTGTATTCGGAGAGCGCGGGATTCTCCGTGAGCGCCATGGCGGTGAGATCGAGCAGCCACGAACTGATGACGCTGCCGCGGCGCCAGACTTCGGCGATGTCCGGCAGATCGAGATCGTAGCGAATGTTGGCCGGTAGATCCTCGCTGGTGGCGTTCTTGAAAATGTCGAAGCCTTCGGCGTAGGCCTGCATGAGTCCGTACTCGATGCCGTTGTGCACCATTTTGACGAAGTGGCCGGAACCGCTGGGGCCGCAGTGTATATACCCGTCTTCGGCGGTGCTGCCGATGCGTTTTTCGAAACCGGGCGTGCGGGGGATGTCGCCCCGGCCGGGGGCGAGGGTTTTGAAGATTGGATCGAGGCGCTGGACGGCCTCTTTGGGACCGCCGATCATCATGCAGTAGCCGCGTTCCAGTCCCCAGACGCCGCCGCTGGTGCCGACGTCGACATAGTGGACGCCTTTGGCGGCGCACATTTCGGCGCGGCGGACGTCATCTTTAAAAAAAGAATTGCCGCCGTCGATAATGGTGTCGCCTTTCTCCATGCGGGCGAGGAGAGTTTGCACGGTTTTTTCCGTGGGGTCGCCCGAAGGGACCATGACCCAGGCGGCGCGGGGCGCAGTGAGTTTCGTGACGAGATCGTCGAGCGAGGCGGAGCCAGTGGCGCCTTCGCCGGCGAGTTGCTTGACGGCGTCGGGGCTGAGGTCGGAAACGACGAGTTGATGGCCGCCGCGCATGAGGCGGCGCGTCATGTTCGCGCCCATGCGACCGAGGCCTACCATTGCGAGTTGCATAGCTTCTCCTTGAGCTAAGAGCTTCGAGCCGCGAGCTTCGAGCAACCTTGCTTCGGATCGTTCCCGGATCAGGTTTCGCCCTTTGTGCGTTCTCTTTCGCCCCTTCGGGGCTCGCTCGAATTTCCCCACGTAACCCACGGCTTTCGCCGTGGGCTGTACTCTTTCGCCGCTTTGCGGCTTCTTGTTAACCCCGTACTCTCTTAGTTACATCGCTTCATTTATCAGAGAATCGAGTTTTTTCAGTCCTGCGTTTACGTCGCTGCCGATATGCACGCGCAGGGCGCGACGATTGCGTTCGGCCAAGACTGCGAAATCGCCGCGAGCCTGGGCCGCTTTCACCACGCCGAAGGTGTATTTCTGCTGCGGAACCTGGAGATCATTGGCGTCGTCGCAGGTGATTTGCAGGAAGACGCCGCTGTTGGGGCCGCCTTTGTAGGCCTGGCCGGTGGAGTGCAGAAAGCGCGGACCGAAGCCAAGGCAGGTGGCGACGTGCTTGCGATCGCGAACGCGGGTGCGCAGGCCCTGCAACACGGATTCATGCTCGGCGTTCATCTCAATGTAGGCGAGCACGGCGAAATAATCGTTGGCGGATAGACGCGCGAGATGGGCGCGCAGATAGTTTGCAAGCGAGCGATCGGAGCCAACGGCTTTGGCGAGGTCGGCAGCGTTACGCGCGTCGGTAAAGAGTTTGAAGCCGGCGTCTTCGAAGATTGGCTGTTCGGCGGGCAGCGAACCTTTGCTCTCGTACTCGGAGGTTAGTTTTTTCGTTTCGAGTTTGCTGGCCTCCACGTCAGGCTGATTGAAGGCATTGATGCCGATGATCGAGCCGGCGACGGCGGTGGCGATTTCCCAGCGGAAAAATTCCTGACCGAGATTGTAGATGTCGGGGACTTTGATGAAAACGACTGGCTGGCCGGCCTTTTCGAGCGCCGTGACTTTCGCGTCCTGCTCGGCGTCGGGCGCGGATTCGAGGCGGATGTAGGCGAATATATGGTCGTGGCCGTAGACGTCAGGCGGGCCGAGCGGCTCGCGATCGACGGGGATGATGCCTTTGCCGATTTTCCCGGTGGATTCGGCGATGAGTTGTTCGAGCCAGGCGCCGAGATCGAAGATGCCGGGCGAGGCGACGAGAGTGATTTTGTCGCGGCCGAGTTTTGCGGCGGAGCCCAGAATGATGCCGAGCATGACGCCGGGGTTGTGTTCGATGGCGACGGCGGCGACGCAGGCCTCGGACATCTGTTGGGTGCGCTCCAGAAATTTGCGCGTGTCCACGCCCATGACGGCGGCGGGAACCATTCCAAAGTTGGAGAGCGCGGAGTAGCGGCCGCCGATCGAGGGGACGCCGTAAAAAATGTGGCGGAAGTGGTCGCGCTCGGCTACCTCCTGCATTTTGGAGCCGGGATCGGTGATGGCGATGAAGTGGCTGCCGGCCTTATCGCCAACGGTCTGCCGCATGCGCTCGAAGAAATATTGTTTGTAGATGTTCGGTTCGAGCGTGCTGCCGGATTTACTGGAGACGATGAAGAGAGTCCTGGGGAGATCGAGCTTGCTTTCGACGCTCTTGATTTGCGCGGGATCGGTGGAGTCGAGAATGTGCAGGCGCGGGAAGCCGGGCGCTTGCGGGAAGGTGAGCGCGAAGACTTCGGGGCAGAGGCTGGAGCCGCCCATGCCGAGCAGGACGACGTGGGAGAAGCCGGCGGACTTGATTTCGGCGGCGAGGTCGTTCAGGCGCGGGATGTTAGCGAGTTGATCGTCGACGGCGCTAAGCCAGCCGAGCCAGGCGTTTTCGTCTGCGCCAGTCCACAGCGACGAGTCGTGCTGCCATAGACGTCTTACCTTGCCGGAGGCGCGCCAGTCGTTAAGGTTTTTTTTTACGGCGGCGTCAAGCTCGGCCGGAAGAGTGGCGCTTTGGGCGTTAACCTGCGGCACGGCGGAGCGATGAGTATTTTTCTCGACGGCTTCGAGAAGCTTGTCGAAGGCCTCGGCGAAGAGCTTCACGCCATCGGCGGTGAGCTTGTCGGTGGCCTCTTTCATGGAGATGCCGGCGGCAGCGAGGCCGACCATGGTCGTGCGTGCGGCGTCGAGATCTTCGGTGAGGCTGGCACGAGGTTTGCCGTGATCACGAAAGGCGTCGAGCGTGGCGGGAGGCACGGTGTTGACGGTGTCAGGCCCGATCAGCTCTTCGACGTAGATCACGTCGCGATAGGCTTTATTTTTCGTACTCGTGCTGGCCCAGAGCACGCGTTGCGTTTGCGCGCCCTTAGCGGCGAGCGCCTTCCAGCGCGCGGAAGAGAAGATGTGCTGGTAAGCCTCGTAGGTGAGCTTGCCGTTGGCGATGGCAACCTTGCCCAGGATGCTTTGCAGCTTGGTCTTGCGGGCGGGATCGGATTCGGTTTTGAGTTTTTCGCCGACCAACGAGTCGATGAGCGTGTCGATGCGGCTGATGAAGAAGCTGGCCACGCTGGCGATTCGGCCAATGTCTCCGCCGGACCCGGCGAAGCGCTCGACGCCATCGATGTAAGCGGCGGCCACTTGCTCGTACACGTCCTGCGCGAACAGAAGCGTGACGTTGACGTTGATGCCCTCGCTGATGAGTTGGCGGAACGCGGGAATGCCCTGGGGCGTGCCGGGAACTTTGATCATGACGTTGTCGCGGGCGACGGACTTCCAGAGGCGCCGAGCCTCTTCGAGCGTGCCGTTTGTGTCGTTGGCGAGATAGGGAGAGACTTCGAGGCTGACGTAGCCGTCGCGGCGATTCGTGCTTTTGTAGACGGGCTGGAGAAGGTCGGCGGCGTCCTGAATGTCGCGGATGGCGAGCAATTCGTAGCGAGCTTTCGCGTCGAGATCGGAGCGGTCGGCAAAAGAGTCGAGGAAGTCCTGGTAGAGCGCGGATTCGCCAATCGCTTTTTCGAAAATCGACGGGTTGGAGGTCATGCCGCAGAGGCCGTCTTCGTCGATCATGCGCTGGAGCTCGCCGTTTTTAAGGAGATCGCGGCGAATGTAATCGATCCAGATGGACTGGCCGAAAGCGTGAAGCTTTTTAAGAGGATTGGCGGCTTTGGCGGTTTCGAGGGTGGATACGGGATTCATGACTGCGTCTCCTGAAGTACTGCGAGCTTCGAGCCGCGAGCAATCCTTAGATTGATGCCGCGTCTCAAAGAGTTAGATTACGTTCGCCTCCGACAGAGACGGGGTTGGCCCCGTCTCCGCCTCGCATCTTATTTGCCAACCAGGTCGCGGGCCGCTGCGGCTACCGCTTCCGGGGTGAATCCGAACTTCTTCTGCAAATCTTTTAACGGCGCGGAGGCGCCGAAGCTGAACATGGCTATCATGCGGCCCTTTGTTCCAACATAACTCGCCCAGCCCAGGCTCGCGGCCTGCTCGACGGCGACGCGAGCGGTGATTTCAGGCGGAAGCACTTTATCGCGATAGCTCTGCTCCTGGTGCTGGAACAATTCCCAGCAGGGCAGGCTGACGACGCGGGCGCGAATGCCTTCGGTCTTTAGCGTTTCGTACGCGGCGACGCAGAGGCTCACTTCGCTGCCGGTGGCGATGAGAATGACCTGCGGCTTGCCGCCTTCGGCGTCGGCGAGGATGTAACCGCCGCGGGCGAGGCCGCTCGCGGGCGCGTATTTGCTGCGATCGAGCGTGGGCAGCGCCTGGCGCGTGAGAATGAGCGCGGCGGGCTCGGTCTTCAACTTCATGATTACCCTCCAGGCTTCGACCACCTCGTTCGCGTCGGCGGGCCGGATCGTCAGCAAGCCGGGAACGGCGCGCAACGTTGCCAATTGCTCAATGGGCTGGTGCGTGGGCCCATCTTCGCCGACGCCGATGGAATCGTGGGTGTAGATCCAGAGGCTTGGGATTTCCATGATCGCGGAGAGGCGTATAGCGGGCTTCATGTAATCCGAAAAGATGAGGAAAGTGGAACCATAGGTGCGCAAGAAAGAGAGCGTCATGCCGTTGACGATGGCGCCCATGGCGTGTTCGCGGATGCCAAAGTGGAAGTTGCGCGCGTTGTAGTTGTTGGCTTCAAAATCTCCGACGCCGTCGAAGGTCAGGCGCGTTTTGGTTGAGGGATAGAGATCGGCGGAGCCGCCCATCAGCCACGGGTCGTTTTTTGCGATGGCGTTGAGAACCCTGGAGGACGAGTCGCGCGTGGCCATGCCCTTGGCGTCGGTGGGGAAGGTGGGCAATTCTTTGTCCCAGCCATCGGGCAATTCGCGCTTCTGCATGCAGTTGTATTGTCCGGCGAGATCGGCATGCTGCTCGGAGTACTTGTCGAAGAGCGCATGCCATGCGGAGCCTAGCAGGTGGCCGCGCCTGCCCATTCCGTCGCGGAAGTTTTCGCGCACGCCGTCGGGAACGAGGAACTTGGCGTCTTCGGGCCAGCCATAAGCGCGCTTGGTGAGTTTGACCTCTTCTTCGCCGAGCGGCTCGCCGTGAGCTTCCTTCGTGTCTTGTTTATTCGGGGATCCGAAAGCGATGTGGCTATCGAGGACAATCAGCTTCGGGCGATCGCCGATGGCGAGAGCGTGACGATAGGCGCCGCCGATGGCGTCGAGATCGTTGGCATCGTGAAGGTGACAGACGTCCCAACCATAGGCCCGGAAACGGGCGGCAACGTCTTCATCGAACGCGAGATTGGTCTTGCCTTCGATGGTGATGTGGTTGTTGTCGTAAATCCAGCAAAGGTTGGAAAGGCGCAGATGTCCGGCGACGGATGCGGCCTCGGAGGAGATGCCTTCCATCATGTCGCCATCGCCGCAGATGGCCCAGATGTTGTAGTTGAAGAGTTCGAAACCAGGACGATTGAAATGCGCGGCCAGCCAGCGTTCGGCGATGGCCATGCCGACGCTGTTGGCAACGCCCTGGCCGAGCGGACCGGTGGTAGTCTCAACGCCAGTGGTCAAATTGGATTCGGGATGGCCGGGAGTCTTGCTGTCGATCTGGCGAAAGTTCTTGATGTCATCGAGCGAGACGGCGGGTGTGGAAAGAACTCTCCCGCTCTTATCGACCTCTTGCACGCCCGCCAGGTACAGCAGGGAATAAAGGAGCATGGAGGCGTGGCCGTTAGAGAGAACGAAACGATCGCGATTGGGCCAGTGCGGATCGGCGGGATCGTAGCGCAAGAATTGCTGCCAGAGAACGTAGGCCGCCGGGGCCAGGGCCATGGGCGCGCCGGGATGCCCGGAGTTGGCCTTTTGCACGGCATCCATCGAAAGCGTGCGAATGGTATTAATGCACAACTGGTCGAGCAGCTTTCCGGTGGCGACAGCCTGATCACTCACTGCCATTTAGAGTTCTCCTCGCAACTCAGGTGCTTTCGGAGTTAGATGACGAAGCCAGCGATTTGATGCGCTGCTGATGTAAATGCGTTTTCCCCAAGAATTCCCAAGGCAACCAATGTCGGCGGATTCAAGGTTAAATTCTACACCGTGCAGATTGAGGCCGGTAAGAGTGCTCGACCGGCGCAGAAGCACTAAGTGACGTAGGTGCGGCCCCGCGTGGTGCGGTGCTGGAGGGTGGCGGCGAGTTGATCGATGTCGACGGGGGAGAGGTTGACGAGGTCAGGTTCGAGGATGGGGAGGCGGTTGGTGCCGACGGCGTCACGTCGAATCTGGATGAGCAGGGCTTGCAGGGCGGAGGGATCGTATTTTTCCGGCGTCAATCGGATCAGCTCCTGCAGGGCGGCACCGATGGACATGCGGGCACGATAAGGACGCTCGGTGGTCATGGCGTCGAAGGTATCGGCGAGGGCGATGATGCGCACGGCGCGGGGTATTTCGTCGCCATGCAGGCCGTCTGGGTAGCCGGAACCGTCGGCTCGTTCGTGATGCCAGCGCACGATTTCGGGCACCTGAGGCCATGGGAATTGCACCTGGCTGACAATCTGGTGGCCGATGATGGTGTGCTCGCGCATGGCGAGCGATTCGTCGGTATTGAGGGGCGCGGGCTTGGCGAACAGTCCCTTATCGATCGCGACCATGCCGATATCGTGGAGATAGCCGGCCGAGCGCAGCGGCGCGACCTCGCCCGGCTCCATCTCGAGAGCCTCGCCAATGGCTTGGGCGTAGCGGCCGACGCGCAGGGAATGTCCGTGGACGTTCACGTGTTTGACGTCGATGGCGGTGGCGAAGGCCTCAAGCGCGTTGTCGTAAAAGCCGTGCAGCGAGGCGAGCAGGCGCACATTTTCGGAGACTCGCTTCTCGATCGTCTGACGGAGTGAGTGGTTTTGAATCGCGAGCGCCACATAATTCGCGATCATCTCGAAGGCCTCAAGCGCATCTTCATCGTATGCCGCCTCGCCCGGACGGCGGCCGAGCGCGATGAGACCCACCAGCTTGCCGCGAACTCTGAGGGCGCAGATGCATTTGAACAGTTCGGGCGCGACGTTGCCGCTGGAACTCAGGTAGGCGTCGGTAGTGGAACTGTTCAGGAGGATCGCGCCGCTGGAGGCTGCGAGCAGTTGAACCTGGCGAGGCAGAAGAGGAATGAACGCAGGCTCGGGCATGAGCGCAAACCCTTGTGCGCCGAGCGAGGTGAGCTGGGAAGGGCGCTCGCCGAAAGAAAAAAGCACACCTTCACGCGCACCTGCCGCCTCCATTGCGGCGGCAAGCATGGCATGCGCGGTCTGGCGGAAATCGCGGTCGGCCGTAAGTTCCGGCCCCAAATCGGCCAGGGCTTCAACAGTGCGTAAGATCTTCTTAAGATTGGGTCCCAGCAACGCCGGTGCGAAGCTGCAAATACCAGAGCAGAATTAGCGTAGCACCCGAAGTGTGCGCCGATGATTGGTTAAGTTGATGCCCGGCACTTTCAGGCCATTCTACGAATACACGCGGGATGGGAGTTGGCGCCGACGAACATGCGTGGCGCCGAGCCCATTCGCGGAGTGCAAAAATGGAATCGTGCGATGCAAGGAAATGAACTAACATGCATTCGCTTGCCTTGACAGTGCGCGGCGGCTTGGCTCATACTCCAGACCATCTAACCGCGCCGCTTTGTTTGATTTTTCCTGTAACCGTAACAAATGAGGGATTTCCGTGTCCGTACTCCAGCCCAATCCACTTTTCCCGGAGAAAGCACCCAGCGAGGACCTTCGCGAGCTTGAGCGGAATCCCGGGCCGCAACGCAAAGCTCCCCCGGATGATGCCTTGGTCCTGGCTACGCTGAAACAACTGGTTGCGGCGGGAGAGCACCAGCTCGACCCGATGTTGGCGGCGATCGCCGACGCGGCGCTGGTTCTGACCGGCGCTTCGGGCGTGGCGCTGGCGATGTGGAAAGATGGCGCGATGCTTTGCCGAGCGCGAAGCGGCGAAACTGCTCCTGCGCTCGGCGCGCGGCTCAGCGCCGACAAGGGAATCTCCGGTGAATGCCTGCGGAAGGGCAAGGCGCAGCATTGCGCGGACACCGAGACGAACTCCGTCGTGGATCGCGAAGTTTGCCGGGCCCTCGGCCTGCGTTCGATCTCCGCGCTGCCGATTCAGGGAAGGCAAGGGATCAGCGGTATCCTGGAGGCCTTTTCGACGAAGCCATCGGCATTTACCGCGCGCCAGCTGGGAGTGCTTGAGCAACTCGCGGCGCTTGCTGAAAAGGCGCGGGCGCTGGAACCAGCAACGATTCCCGCTGAACAGGCGGCGCATCCGGCCGAGGCGCAAGGCACCGCGGCGGAGCACTTAGTTCCCGCGGGAGTGCAGGCAGGCGCGCCGGTCGCGGCGATCGAAGCGACTGCCCCGGAGATCGCGGAAGGGCTGTGCATCGAGCCGGCGGGCATTGCGCAGTCGATTGAAGAGCCTGCGCGGCGGGGATTTTTGCCGGCATCCGATCGGGTAATCGATTTTGTCTCGGCGCTTCTACACGGTCGTCGGCGGCCTTTTGTTTTGGCGGGAGCGGGTCTGGTCGCGGTTCTGCTCTTGGTGTTTGTGGCCTGGCTGGGATGGCGCGGACCGAAGGAAAGTGTCGGCAAAGCGCATGCGGCGGCGTCGGCGGTCGCCCCGAGCGGTGGAGCGGCCCGACTTCCGGACAATGATTCTATCTGGAAGCCGAATCCCGGTGGCGAACGCGTCGGCCTTCAGGGAGTTTCCGCAGCCGGAGGTAAAACGGCTTCCAAGGATGGCAGCGCTTCGAAAGAGGGAAATAAAGAGAAGCGTAGCAACGCGCAACCGGCAGCGCCCGCGTCGGACGTCACAGTTATCTCCAACCCGAAGGCATCCGCGACGCCGGACGGGAAGAGCGCAGGAACGCCGGCTCGCAGTGCGCAAACAGGAGACGCAGGCGTGGTCGCGCCCGCGTTGGTCGCGGAGCAAATGAATCCCTCGGGTTTGGGCAACCTTCTACTGCCCACGGCCACCATGCCTTCGCTCTCGGTGACGGTGTCGCAAGGCGTTTCCGGCGGGCAACTGTTGCACCGCGTTTCTCCGGCCTTTCCGGCGCAGGCCAAGACGTTTCGACTGGAAGGTCAGGTTGTACTCGAGGCGACGGTGCTGGAAGACGGCCATCTGCGCGATGTGAAAGTTGTGCAGGGACCTCCGGTGTTTGCGCAAGCCGCACTCGACGCCGTGAAGCAATGGCGATATTCTCCGTTCTTGCTGGATGGCAAGCCGGTCAAGACGCCGACGCGGATTACGGTGGATTTTAAGTTACCGTCCGGGTCGGGGCCGCGGTAGCGTCAAACGCCCGCCATTTGGCCATCGTGCGGGCCGCGCAAATAACGAACGCATTCCGAGCGACCGCCCAACTAACGACTGATGACGATCCCCTACACGCCTACTGGGAACGGCTTGGTGTGGCTCTCCGCGCCGACTGAGATTCCCGTGAAGCGGCCTTGCAACAGCGACATCAGCCCAGTACACCAATACCCAATCACAAACAAAAGCAGGAAGGGAACCGTGAAATAGTTCTCGTTGTCGATGGCGTAATAGACCGTGAGGGCAAAGTAGCAGCCGATAGCCAGCTCAATCCACGGAACCCAACCCAGGCGCTTGCGATACTTCTTGGCGCCCACCTTGTCTTTCTTCGATTCGACTCGGTATTTTGGAGTCCGCACAAAAGAGGTCTGTTTGCCGACCAGAGCCTCGAGCACGGCTCGCGTGTTGGTAATGGTCAGCCCGATTCCAAGCGCCATAAGAAGCGGAAGAAACAGCAGCGAACGCAGCCAGCTTTTGGGAAATAGTTCTTTTTGCGAAACCAGATAGAAGCTGGAGATGGAAAAAGTGGACGCCATGAACAAGGGAAGGTCGATGTAGAGCATCTGGAACCATCCCTGATAAAAGCGGATGACCATGGCGGGAAGCAAGAGCACGGAGAGCACGATCATCAGCGGATAGCTGAGATTGGCGGTGAGGTGATACCAGGCCTCGACTTTTTGATGGCGCGAGGCGTTGCTGGAAAAAACCTGCGGCAGAATTTTTTTCGAGACTTGAATCAGGCCTTTTGCCCAGCGCGCCTGCTGGGTCTTGAAGGCGGTCATCTCGACGGGCAGTTCGGCGGGACATTCGACATCCTGCAGGTAGAGAAACTTCCATCCTTTTAATTGCGCGCGGTAGGAGAGGTCGGTGTCTTCGGTGAGCGTGTCGTGCTCCCAGCCGCCGGCCTCGTCGATGGCCTGGCGCCGCCACATGCCGGCGGTGCCGTTGAAGTTGAAGAAGACGCCGCTGCGGGCGCGCCCGGAATGCTCGAGCACAAAATGGCCGTCGAGCAGGATGGCTTCGACCTCGGTGAGCAGAGAATAGTTGCGGTTAATGTGCGTCCAGCGGGTTTGCACCATGCCGATTTTGGGGTCGGTGAAATGGTGGATGCACTTAAGCAGGAAATCGGACGGTGGAACAAAGTCGGCGTCGAAGATGGCGACGAACTCGCCCTTGGCCGTCTGGAGGCCGGCCTCGAGCGCTCCGGCTTTGAAGCCGTGGCGATTTTCGCGGTGGATGTAGGTGACCGGATTGCCCAGCGCGGCGTAGCGGTCTACGAGGGCGCGGGCGACCTCGATGGTTTCGTCGGTTGAGTCGTCGAGGAGCTGAATATCGAGCTTTTCGCGCGGATACTCCAGGCGGCAGACGGCGTCCAGAAGGCGCTCGACTACGTATTGCTCGTTAAAGATCGGCAGTTGCACGGTGACCCGCGGCAAGTCGGTGAAGCGCGCGGTCGGCTCGGTCGTCTTGTTCTTTTTGTGCTTGTAATAAAGATAGACCAGCCAGTAGCGGTGGCCGCCGTACGCCGCCAGGATGATCAGGACGATGAAGTAGGGAATCAGCAGCGCAAGGTCGAAGGCGTTGACCTGATAGAGGCCCTGAAAGGTTTTGTCGAGAAAATGCTGGCGCAGGTAGGGGCCAAGCCCTTTGGAGGCGACGAAAAGCGCGAGCAGGGAAGGTTGGAATATGGAGCCCATGAATCGAATGAAGCCGTGCACGTCAACAGACGTAGACCCCGAACAATGAATTGTACCTGATGCATTCGCGGGGGCTGCCGGAGACGGCGCAAGCCGCGCGCATACCCAGGGTCGGTCTACTGCCAGCCTTCGCCCACCGCGCTCAGTTTTAGGTTGACGGTTTGACGAGAGCTCTCTTCGACCTTCACGGTGACGCCATTCGACTGCTGCGATTTCAGAAAGTCGGAGTCGCGGTAGAGATCTCCAGACAGGTCCTGCCAGGCAAACAGCGTGTAGGTTCCGGGCGCGAGCCCGCGAATGGTGAAGCGCCCCAACTGATCCGTGGCGCCCTGGCCAAAGCGGTCGGGAATCTTGCGCAGTCGCTCTTCAGGCACGGCGACGACTTGGACGTTCGAGACTGGGACGTCGTTGCCCTGCTGATCCTTGTCCGTTACGACACCCTCAACCGTAGCGGCTTTCGTGCTGATGACGACGTCAAGCGTGGCCGAGCCGCTGACCGAAAAACCGGCGTCGATATTGCGGTCTCCGAGGTGCGCGGACTTCACGTAAAAACCGTTGCCACCATCGCCGCCATACACCTGGAGAATATAGCTGCCGGCATTCACGTTTTTCCATTCACAATTACCCTGGCGGTCGACGGGCGCATTCTCGCCGAATGCATCGGGAGACATGAAAATGCCAGGGTCGTCGGGCAGGTCGGCTTGGCGGAGATTGACGGTGTACTGCGAGAGATCGGCCGTGGGCTGGCCGTCGAGGCGCAAATGTCCGAAGAGGCTGAACGAGGGCGCGGGCGCAAGCTTGACGTTGTCCACGTCGGCGGCGACCACGGCGACATCCTGGCGCGCGGTGAGCGTCGCAGAGTCGGAGGCTACGGAGGCCCGGACGACATAGCTGCCGGGCGCGGCGCCGCGAATTTCGAAGTGACCATCCGGGCCGACGTCGGTCGCGCGGATGGAATCGCCGGTTTTCGAATCCAGGTCGACGTTTGGCGTTTGTCCCGGTGCGAGACCGGTCACAGTTCCGCGGATGCGATATGTTCTCGCGGGTAGCAGCGTAAGGCTTACGGGCATTTCATCGCCCGCCTTTAGTGTCAGGAGGGAGGCGAGCGTCGCGTCGGTCGTGCCGGGATAATAAGTGGTAAGGTAACGCGTTTCGACGCCGGCTTCGGGCGATTCGGGTTTGTCGTTATCGGCGGCATCGTGTCCGGCCGAATCATGATGCTCGGCGTAGTCGCGGAAATCGGGGGGCGGCATCGCCGCAACCCAGTATTGGCCGGGGAATAGACCGGCGGCGCGGTATTCTCCGAGATCGTTAGTGGTTGCGACGCTGACCGTTTCCCGCCTCGCCTTGCCGGGCATTTTCTTTTGTATGACGACTCGTACCGCGGTCATCGGATCGCCATCTTCGTCCGCGATGCGGCCCGTAATCACCGCGGTGGGCAACATGTGGAAAGCCAGATCGTCGAGCGACTGGCCGGTGGAGACGGTGACAACGTTGACGTCGGCCTTTTGTCCGCGGCCATTCACTTCGGCAAAGCCCGATTTTTCGAAGAAGATGCGGTAGCGGCCTGGCGCGACATCCTCGATGCGAAAACGTCCGTCCGCGTCGGTCGCTGTGCTGTAGTTGCCGCCCTGCTTCTGCTCTTCGGCGATCATCTGGACGATGACCTTCTTCAGAGGATGGCTGCCGGGTTCCTCCACGACCGAGCCGGAAATTTCCCCGGAATTCGGCGCGGGGGTGGCATTTTGGCCGGATGCCCCGAGGGCGAATACGAAGAGACAAACAAAAAAGAGCACGCGTGCCATGGGGATCAAAAGTGTCCGGCGCGCATCGGCAGCGGACAGCCGCGAGCGACCCTCCCTACGCAAGCTCGTCTCGATAGCGAAGATCAATTTAGAAAATACTGCCGGTAGAGTGTGTCACGCTGGGCCGGACGAAAGCCCGCATCCCGTATGATGCGGCGCAATTCTTCTTCGGTTGTGCAATTGGTGACGCCTGCGGCGCGCACCACGTTTTCTTCCAGCATCACCGAGCCCACGTCATTGCCGCCGAAGCGCAATCCCATCTGGCAGACTTTCAGGCCCTGCGTTACCCAGCTCGATTGCACGTTCAAAAAATTCGAAAGATACAGGCGCGAGATGGCGAGAACTTTCAAATATTCGACCGCGGTCGCTTCGTCCCATTTCCGCCCGCCGAGCGCGGTATTGGCGGGCTGGAAACTCCAGGGGATGAAGGCAGTGAAGCCGCCAGTCTCCTCCTGAAGGCGATAGATGGCATCGAAATGATTGACACGATGCTCGATGGATTCGCCGACGCCGAACATCATGGTCGCAGTGGTGCGCATGCCGAGCTGGTGCGCGGTGCGATGGACCAGCAGCCAATCGTCGGTCAGGCACTTGAGGCGTGCAATGCGACGGCGGACTTCGTCGTCGAGAATTTCCGCCCCTCCGCCGGGGACGGAGTCGAGGCCGGCATCGCGCAGACGGGCGATCGTGTCGCGCACGGTGAGGTCGCTGTACTCGGCGATGGCGAGAATCTCGGAGGCGGAGTAACAGTGCAGATGAATCTTCGGGAACCGCTGTTTGATGCCGCTGAGCATCTTTTCGTGCCAGTCAATTTTGAGGTCGGGATGCAGTCCGCCCTGCATGAGAACGCCGGTGCCGCCGAGTTCGACGGTCTCACGAATCTTTTCGTAGATGGTTTCGAAGTCGAGGATGTAGCCCTCTTTCGCCGCCGGCCCCTTCAGCGGGCGATAGAAGGCGCAGAAAGTGCAATACTCCGTGCAGAAATTGGTGTAATTAATGTTGCGGTCGATGATGTAGGTGACGACGCCCTCGGGGTGCAGGCGCCGGCGGACGGCGTCGGCCTCCATGCCGATGCCAATCAGGTCATCGGAGCGAAACAAGTCCAAGGCTTGCTCTTTGGTCAATGACATTCGGTGGCCCACATGCCTGTGATGATTCTAACGGAATGGGGCGTTGTCTCCAATGGGAGCGTCAACATCAGAAAAGGATATCAGGCGCCCGCGGCGTTTTCGGCGGTAGTTCTGCCTTGTTTCCGCTCAGGAATGGACTTACCATGAGCTGAGTCGAGGATGAGCAGCATGAGCCAAACGGTAACGAACATTATCACGAGGGACCCTGACGTGCTTGGTGGTGCGCCGGTGTTTCGAGGAACGCGAGTCCCGTTTCAGACACTGCTGGATTATCTGGAGGGCGGGCAGACCCTAGACGACTTCCTCGATGACTTTCCCACCGTGAGCCGGAACTTTGCGATCAGTGCTCTTGAACACGCCAAGTTGCTGGTTGTGAACCAGCTGTTATGAAGCTGCTCCTCGATGAGTGTGTTCCACGAAAGCTGAAGAACCTTTTTTCCAAGTTTGAGTGCCGAACTGTTCCGGAGATCGGCCTTTCAGGCCGAAAGAACGGGGAATTGTTGTCGCTGGCGGAAGAGGCTGGATTCGATGCCTTCTTAACGCTGGATCAGGGTTTTGAGTACGAACAGAGTCTTCTCGGGCGGAACATTGGGATTGTGGTTGTTTGCGCTCGGACGAGCCAAATGGGCGATTTACTCCCCCTGATGCCTGACATTTTTCAGGCGCTCACTTCCATAAAAGCCGGCCTACTCGTTCGGGTTGGTAAATAGGCTGCGGCGCTTTCCTTACATCGTTCGGCGGCGCACTCTTCAGGTTGTCGTCGCGACCTGTCCGCGGCCGGACTTTTGCGTCCGCTTGTATTCGTAGAGACCGTACAATCCGCCCAGCCCTGAAAAAACGATCAGGATGATGAGTACCGGCCAGTAATACTCGGCGAAAAACTTAACGATGTGCCGTCCGTATCGGTACCCGAGATAACCCAGAAGAATGTAGCGAGTGCCGCGGCCAACGGCCAGCGCCCCCAGGAATTTTTTCGTCGGATATTGCATGGCACCCGCCGCCAGCAGCATGGGGACGATCGGAAAGGGGGGCGGAAGGATCGCGGGGATCGCGACCGACGCGAAACCCCAGCGTTCAAACAGCGCGTATACTTTCTTTACTTTCTTCTGCGAGAAACGCTTTTCCAGCATTTCTTTGCCGCCTTTGCGAGCCATGCGGTAGGTGAGATAGCCGCCTAATACCGAGCCCGCCGTGGCCATGAATGCATAGTAGATCCACGGTTCGCGGTGGTGGGCCGCCAACAAAATCGTCACAATGTCCGTGCTGCCGGGCAGTGGGATCAAAGAGTTGTCAATCAGACCCAGAAGAATCAGACTTGGCCCTCCGAGGTGAACCAGCCACCGAAGCATACCGGTCTTTTTGGTTTTGGCAGCGAACAGGGCGACGAGCGCGGGCAGACGCGTCATGCCGATTAGAGGCAGGATTTGAGCGGGCGGATGCAAGAAGGAATTGTAATCCCGTGTAATCGGGTGTCCCCGGCAAATCGACAGTCCGTGACGGGTGAGGTGGCGGCGAGGCGCCCGCGCAACCGCCAGCACCGCGGTCTACAGAAATTGCAATTCGGGCGCGGGCGGGAGCGCGCCAACTTCGGCGCCGAGGCGGTAGAACAGCGCGAGACCTTCCAGACTTGGTGGATCGAGATAGTAATGAATGTTGCGAACGAGGTAGGATCGAATCGTTTCAAGCGGCAGGTCAAGCCTCGGCGCCCACTCCCCGGCAATCACTTCCAGATGTTCGGGCATGACGCCGTGGTCGCGCGATTGCGCGAAAAGCTTTGCAATCGCACGCGGGTCGCGTCCGGCGAGCGCGGCCCGTCGAACCGCCCAGAAGGCGAACACGAACGACTTGCCAGTGCGCGCGTGCCATTCTTCGGCCAGGTCGAGCGTGATGTAACGGGCGCGATCGACTTTTAATGCGGGATCTCCGATCAGCAGCGCCGCGTCGCAACTGGAGAGCATTTCATCAAGGTTGGGAGCCATCGCGGTATAGCTGCGCGCCCCTCCCAGCCATTTTGCAAAAAGAATTTTTGTGAGCGCGACCGAGGTCAGGGAGGAAGTATCGAGCGCAACCGTGCGCACCCGGTCCACTGGCATTTTGCTGACGAGCAGGATGGAGCGGACTGCATTTCGCGCCGCGATGGCGACGTCGGGAACGATGACGAGATCGGGAACGGTGGTGTAGGCGGCCGCGGGAATGATGCCGATATCGGCCGTGCCTTCGGTGAGCGCGCGCGCGCAAACCGACGGAATGGTGTAGGAAATGTCGAAAAGGGCGGCGTCCGCGGTCTGCGGCGACTCCGGCCGCGGCGCCCCGAACTCGAGAGCGCGATGCTCGAAATCCCACATAAGCGGGACCGTATTCAGGTAGGAGATGGCCGAAATCCTCAGCCGATTCATGACTTTGCGAATTCTACCAAAAGCGGTGTGTGCGCCATCATTGACAGCGTTGCTGGCGGCGGCTAGGGTCATCGACAATGCCAGATTCCACGTCTATCGGAGCCTCCGTCGGGGTCGCAGCCTTTGCCGCGAATTCGTCCACAACTTCTTCGGCTCAAACCGCATCGCGCGACACCATCTGCTGGCTCGCGCTGGCGCTGACCGAAGGGCTAGGTCCATCGCGCATCAAGAAACTCGTCGAGCATTTTGGCAGCGCCGACCGCGTTTTGCAGGCGAGCCTGACCGAGCTTGAGTCGACGGGCATGCGCGCCGTCTCCGCGCAGGCGCTCGCGACTGGGAAGGCGCTGGAACTGGCCCACGACGAAGTCGCCAAGGCGGCGCAAGGCGGCGCGCGAATTATTTCGCTGAGCGAGCCAACATACCCGCCGCGGCTGCGGGAAATCTACGATCCGCCGGTGATCCTGTTCGTGAAGGGAAGCGTGGAATTGTTGTCAGAGCCGGGGATCGCGATGGTTGGGACGCGGCATCCGACGCCCTACGGTACCGGCATGGCGGAGCGGTTGGCGACCGATTTGGCCGCGCGTGGGCTGGTGATCATCAGCGGCATGGCGCGCGGAATTGATACCGCATCGCATCGCGGAGCCATCGCGGCAAAAGGAAAGACCATCGCCGTGCTCGGTACCGGACTCGATGTGCTGTACCCGAGGGAAAATGCGCGCTTGGCCGAGCAGATGCTCGCGCTTGGGGGTGCGGTCATTTCCGAATTTCCAATGGGGACCGCTCCCGTGCCGCAAAATTTTCCCATTCGCAACCGCATCATCAGCGGTATGTCGGCCGGGGTGCTGGTGGTGGAGGCGGCCGAATACAGCGGCACGCGCATCACTTCGCGCTGCGCTCTGGAGCAGAACCGCGACGTGTACGCGGTGCCGGGCAATGTTACGAATAAAAATTCCTGGGGGCCGAATACGCTCATCAAGCAGGGTGCAAAGCTGGTTGCGACCTGGGAAGACGTTTGGGAAGAACTACCTACCGACGTGCAAGTCGCTCTCAATGCGGTGCAGAATGAATCCCCCGCGCCCGGCAACGCATCTCTATTTCCTGACGACGTTCATTCGCCTCACGAACAAAGACTCCTCAAGCTGCTGAAGCCGGACCAGTCGACGCACATCGACGAACTGGTCGAGATGCTCGAAAACGAAATGTCCTCCTCGGAAATTTTTGCCGCACTCTTTGAACTCGAGTTGAACGGCAAAATCCGCCAACTGCCGGGGAAGAATTTTGTGAAGGCATTCTAGTTATCAGTTATCAGTTTTCAGTAGAGCCACGAGGTACGTCATACAGAATTTTCGCGGTCTTCGAGTTTGGGAGAAATCGCATCATTTGACCCTGGAGATTTACTCTTGCAGCAAGGCCTTTCCCCGAGAGGAAATGTACGGCCTCATAAGCCAGATGCGTCGCGCCTCGGCTTCGATCGGAACGAACATCGCGGAAGGATGTTGCAGAAAGAGCAGTACGGAGATGGCTCGGTTTTTGCAAATTGCGATGGGATCGGCTGGCGAGCTCGAGTATCAACTTCTGCTCGCCCATGACCTCGACTATTTAAAGGATCCGGACCGTGACAGGCTTTCAACACAGGCAGTCGAGCTAAAGCGGATGCTGTCTTCGCTGATGCAAAAAGTAAAGGCGGTTAACTGAGAACTGAGAACTGACAACTGAGAACGGGTTGTTGCAATCCGCCGATTCGTGCTAGCTTCAAATTCACCGTTACCAAACTGAGGAACCATTGTCCAAAGGTCTAGTCATTGTCGAATCGCCCGCGAAGGCGAAAACCATTCAGAAATATCTGGGGAAGGGATTCACGGTCGATGCCTCGTTCGGGCACGTAAAGGACCTGCCCAAGAGCAGCCTCGGTGTCGATGTCGAAGACGGGTTCTTGACCGAGTACGTTGTCATTCCCGGCAAAGAAAAGGTTCTGGCCAAGCTGAAGAAGCTGGCGCTTTCCGCCGACAAGATCTATCTGGCGCCTGACCCGGACCGCGAAGGCGAAGCCATCGCCGCGCACCTGGCCGACGAACTCAGCGACGACGGCAAGAAAAAGAAAAAGGGAAAAACCGCCAAAAAAGCGGAAGATGCCGATGGCCCGCGGATCCAGCGCGTAACTTTTAACGAGATCACGCAGCGCGCCGTGAAAGCGGCGTTTGAGCATCCTCGCGACATCGACCAGAACCTGGTGGACGCGCAGCAAGCGCGGCGTGTGCTTGATCGTCTGGTGGGGTATCAGGTATCTCCGCTGTTGTGGGATAAGGTTCGGCGCGGGTTGTCCGCCGGGCGCGTACAGACCGTCGCGCTGCGCTTGATCGTCGATCGCGAGCGCGAAATCAAGGCCTTCGAGAAAAAAGAATATTGGACCATCGATGCGAACCTGACGGGCGGCAAGCCGCCCGCGTTCGACGCACGCTTTCTCGGCAAGGGCGAAGAGAAGGTCGAAATTACGAATGGCGAGCATGCGGAGAAGATCCGCCTCGCCCTCGAGAGCGCGCAGTGGGCCGTCCGCTCGGCGGAAAAGAAGGAGCGGCGCCGCAATCCAACTCCGCCGTTTACGACCAGCAAATTGCAGCAGGATTCGTCGCGCAAACTCCGATTCAGCGTCAAGCGCACCATGATGATCGCGCAGCGCTTATACGAAGGCGTTGAACTAGGCGAAGAAGGCCTGGTTGGGTTGATCACTTACATGCGTACCGATTCGACGCGCGTGGCGCCGGAAGCGATTGCCGAGGTGCGCGAGTACATCACGGGGGAGTATGGCGCTCAATATTTACCCGAATCCCCCAATACATATAAGGAGAAGAAGGATGCGCAGGGCGCGCACGAAGCGATTCGCCCCACCTCAGCCATGCGGCATCCCGACCAGGTCAAGCAGTATCTACAGGAAGATGAGTTCAAGGTTTACAAGCTGATATGGCAGCGGTTTATCGCCTCGCAGATGAATCCGGCGGTATTCGATCAAACCACGGTCGACATCGATGCGAAGTCGGGAAACGAAGTCTTCTGGTTCCGGGTAACCGGATCGGTGATGAAGTTCGACGGCTTCCTCAAGGTTTACGAAGAGTCGAAAGACTCGAAAGACGAGGAAGACGAGGAACTGAAGCACAAGCTTCCGCCGTTGGAAGCGGGACAGAAGCTGACGCTCAAGTCCTTGAAGCCGGAACAGCATTTCACCGAACCACCTCCGCGCTACAACGAAGCGTCGCTGGTGAAAGAGCTGGAGGAGCGCGGCATTGGGCGGCCTTCGACCTATGCCACCATTCTGAGCACGATTCAGGAGCGGCAATACGCGCAAAAGCTGGGCGGAAAATTTACTCCCACCGAAATTGGGCTGGTCGTCACCGATCTGCTGGTCGAAAACTTCAAAGACATTTTCGACTTTCAGTACACCGCGCGCCTGGAAGAAGAGCTCGACGAAATTGAAGAAGGCAAGGAAAAGTGGACCGATGCGCTCGCCGACTTTTACAAAAAGTTCGCCAAGGACCTCCGATACGCCGAGAAGCACATGGAGAACATCAAGCGTATGGAGAAGCCGACGGACGAGAAGTGCGAGCGTTGCGGCGCGCCGCTCGTCATCAAGTGGGGCAAGCACGGCTCGTTTTACGCCTGCAGCACATACGATAAAGAGGATCCGAACTCCTGCACCTTCACCAAAGAAAATCCTATCAATCTGCCGGACCTCGATTCGGCGGATATGCAGGAGACATCGCAGGAAGAGTACTGCGAAAACTGCGGCCGCGTGATGGTGCTGAAGCGCGGGCGCTTTGGGCAGTTCATGGCGTGCACGGGTTACCCGGACTGCAAAACCACGCGCCGGCTCGACCAGGGCAAGCGTGTGCCGGACATTCCGCTGGATGAGAAGTGCCCGGACTGCGGGCGCAACCTGATCATTCGCCATGGCCGCTATGGCGAGTTCACTTCGTGCAGCGGATATCCCGACTGCAAGTATGTGAAGCAGAATTTCATCGGCGTGAAGTGCCCGCTTTGCAAGGAAGGCGAGTTGGTCGAAAAACGCGCGCGCAAGGGAAACACATTTTACGGATGCGCCAGGTATCCGAAGTGTAAATTCACCTCCGCCGCGAAACCGCTCGCAGAAAAATGCCCCAAATGCGGCAATGAATACCTGGTGGAGCGTCTGCGCAAAGAGGGAACCGTGATCGCGTGCCCCAACAAGGAATGCGATTACGAGCGTGAAGGAGCAGGCGAGTTGACGGCGGATGCGAAGTCTGGATAAAAGAACACGAACGAAAAAGCGGTCATATCTGAACTGACGAGGCGAGAAAATGGCAAAGAAAGCGAACGCGAACGATGCCCAGATAGTCTTGAAGCTTTACGAACTACGTCGCGAAGAGGAGATGCGCAAGGCAAGGAATTGGTTTCTGGTGGAGTTCTGGCCGCAGAGCGCCGACGATTTTCTAAAAGTTGTCAACGCGTTTCCCAGCCAGGAAAACAGCTGGCTTCGCCAGGTGCAAAGTTACTGGGATATGGCGGCGTCGCTCGTGGTCCAGGGCGCGCTTAACGAAGACCTCTTTATACAGCCCGGCAACAGCGGCGAAATGTTTTTCTTCTTCGCCAAGGTGCATCCATTTCTGAAGGAGATACGGCAGAAAATGGGCAATCCGGACGCATGGGCGAACATCGAGCAAGTGGCGACCGGCTCGAAGCTGGCGCGCAAACGACTGGATCGGGTTTCTGCGAATGTGGACAAGCGTCGCGCCGCGCTTGCCAAGGGCAAGAAATAAAAACTTGTTGCGGAAGCCTGCACCGGCGCCGTCGATGCTTCTGCTATTCTAGGTTGTTGTGCGGATGCTCTGGTGGTTTCTCATCCTGGGAGTCAGCTTAGTTCTTGTCCTGTCGGTTGCTGCCTCGCTTTATATGCGGGTGCGGAGGCAGATGAAGGCCTCGGCGGCTCTGAAGGCGGGATCGGACGGGCCCGACCAGGATCCGCCACCTGAAGCTTAACTAGGGGAGATTATGTCGAAGGTGCAGGCCAAGCTTTTTCCGAGCCAGATTTTGCCGACGCAGGTTTTGCCGAGCGAGGTTTTGCCGAGCGAAGTTTCGCAACCCTATACCGAAGTCCAGCACATTTCGCGCGCCGAGGAGTGGGCGAAGAACGCTGCCATTGTGATCGGCGCCAGCCTCTTCGTGGCCGTGTGTGCGCGCGTCACCGTGCCGCTCCCGTTTACCCCGGTGCCGCTCACGCTGTCGAATTTCGGCGTACTGGCCGTGGCTCTTACGCTCGGTTCGCGGCGGGGCTTCCTTGCCCTGGCTCTTTATCTCGCCGAGGGCGCAATGGGATTACCGGTGTTCAGTCCCGGGCCGGGCGGCGTGGCTCAGTTGATGGGCGCAACCGGCGGATTCCTGATGGCGTATCCTTTCGTGGCCTTCGTTGCCGGCTGGATCTACGAACGCTCCTCGCGCAGTTTCGCCTGGGGCGCAGTCGCGGGAACAGCCGCAGAGATCGTGCTTTTTTGCGGTGGGCTGAGCTGGCTATTCCTATTCACCCATTCGCTCGCGCAGGCCGTTCGCTGGGGCCTTTACTGGTTCGTATTTGCCGAGGTGATCAAGATCATGCTGGCAGCGGGAATTGCCGGCACATGGAAGCGGCAATCTTCCGCAAGAGTTTGACGGGATCGAATATATCTGAGAGTTTCCTGGCCTGCGGGGATGTGAAAAATCTTCGCTTCGCGCCGGAAGAAAAATTAGCGCTTGTTCGACGACCGTCCAATATCCAATCGGAAGTTAACGTTCCAAGCCCGATTCCGACAGCCGAAAGCCAAGTCTGAAATTATGAGTACAGTTTCTTCTCCGGTTCGCGAAATCACAGTGGCGCACAGCCCGGATTCCGACGACGCATTCATGTTTTACGGTCTGGCCACGAACAAAGTGCGCGTGCCCGGGCTTCGTTTCACGCACACGTTGTGCGACATTGAAACGCTGAATCGCGACGCCCAGCGCGGCGTTTACGATGTGACCGCGATTTCATTCCACGCCTACCCGTACATTCAGGAGAATTACGCTCTTATGTCGTGCGGCGGGAGTGTGGGCGATGGATACGGCCCCATGCTGGTTTCGACGCGATCGTTTACCACCAGTGAGATCAAGAGCAAGAAGATTGCTGTGCCCGGAAAGTTGACGACGGCCTACCTGGCCCTGCAACTGTTTGCGCCCGGCATCGACGTCGAGGTTGTTCCTTTTGACCAGATCATCCCGCAGATTCTCGAAGGAAAATACGAAGCGGGGCTGATCATCCATGAGGGCCAGCTCACCTACGACAAATCGGGATTGCATCGCGTGGTCGATCTCGGCAAATGGTGGCTGAAAGTGACCGGCCTCCCCTTGCCGCTCGGCGGCAACGCGATCCGCCGCTCGCTGGGTGCGGAGACGATGGCCAGTGTGACCCAGGCGCTGCGCGAGAGTATTCAGTATGCAATCGATCACCGCGAAGAAGCTCTCGCCTACGCGATGCAGTTTGCGCGCGACCTCGACCCGCAGCTTGCGGACAAGTTTGTCGGCATGTACGTGAATGACCGCACGCTCGACTACGGCGACGACGGAAGGGAAGCGGTGCGCCGCCTGCTCGACATGGGACACAAGGCCGGCATCATTGCGCAAGAGCCGCGCGTGGAGTGGGTGTAGGGCAACTGCTAACGGCCCCTGGCGGAACTTTAATTCGGCGTCTCCTGCGGCCTCCGTTTTGACCGCAATATCCCCAGCACAACAAACTCCCACCACACTATCGCGATCAGCGTAACCACGAATGGCCCGAGGAAGCGCGGGATGGCAACGCGGCTGGATGGGATTCCCGTCCCCGCCAATGCGCGAGTGAGCGCTCCCACGGCGGCTATGCCCGCCATCGCGAGCAGGGTCAGACTCTTTCGCTTGGGCCACCCATCTTGGGAACGGCCTGGTGATGCGCTGCAAACTTCGGCCGTCCGATACCATGCCAATAGCCACACCAGCAAAATTGCGATTCCGAGTAGCGTGCTCGCATGTTGCAGAATTTTGTAGACCGGCACTCCTCCGATCAAAGGCATGTGAACGCGGTGCCGCAGAGTTGCCCAATGAAGCACAGGCCATCCGTTGGGATGCGTGAACGAATCCCAAACCAGATGCGTCACGATTCCGACTAGGAGTGGTGCAATGATCAAGGAAAAACGCGCCGCTCCTCCAAAGCCGAAGCCGCCAAGGTAAACGGTCAGTCTCCGCCGGAGTCCATCTGGCATCAGTTCGACGAAGGGCTCCTTGACGAATCTGTGGAATAGCCACAGAGTGCCAAACGCCAGCGGCAGCGTTACCAGGAACGTGCCTGCCAGCGTATGCCCGTAGCGGCCGTCGGCGTTGAGGCGGACATAATATTCGAGATCGGGCGCGATGGTGCCCACGATCAGCGGGGACCAGATTAGTCGCGAGCGGCGAAACGGAAGCGCAGCGGCAACATGGGCGGGAGTGAATGGCATTGCCGGTTTGCGACGGACCTTATTTCACGTTAGTCGCGAACGAAAAAACGGGATCGATATCGACCGGTACATCGGACGCCGCCGTGAGAGCCTGCTTCACGTCGTCTTGCATCCGGCCATATTTTGCGAACCAGTTTTCGGCCCGCTGACGGTCGCCGGTAGCCTCGATCTCCAGCAGTTCCTTCGTAAGATCGGCGATTGCGCCCGGCAGCTTTTCATAGTCGATCGCGTATAGGCCGCGCGCATTTGGGCTCAAAGCGCCGCGCTCCAAGAAATAATTCAACTCCATGATCTCGGCCTGCGCATGGGCCTCGGCTGCGCCAAAGCGCGCGCTGCGAAACAGATCCCCGATATACGACGCGTAATACTCGTCCCGGCTTTTGCGGGGCAGAACGTCATGATCGATCAGCCATTGCACCGCGAACATTCCCGCGACGTCCGCCTTGGCCTCCTCCAGTCCGCTATACTGCGGTCCGATCGCCTGTCGAATATCGACCTTCCCCGCCGGCGTGCGCGCATAAGCGGGGCCGAGGCCGTGGCAGATTTCATGCATCACCGTTCCGATAAGGTAGCCATCCGCGGTGACTTTTGCCGCCTGCCCCGGTTCCATCACCTTGCGCGCCAGTGGGATGATCACGGAATTCACCCGCGCATCCATAAAGTTGTTGAAAAATATCTTCTTGCTGCCGTGCTCCTCGTGGATTTGCGGATCGTTCGGCAGATTGTCGGCCACGGCCTGGTAACCATGCGCCAAATCGCCGGCGCGAAAAGGCGAATCCACCACTTCCATCGGTGAATCAAGCCCCCACTTCGAGGGACGGTCCGCCGCGGCCAGTGGCAGCGCCTCCTGAATGTCGGGGACATACTTGGTGAACAGGTCCAGTCGCTTGCTCTCACGGTCGTTGCGCACCAGCACCGCCGCCCCATACGAGGCCTTCACGCCCAACAGATCGTCGAGATACGTTTCGTAGGGAGCGAAGATGATATCGATTTTTGGATTTTGCAACTTCAGCCATTCCCGGTCGCTCGGCAGGTAGTTGTCGCTCAGCAAAGCGTCGGCGCGTAGTCGAAGAAATTTCGCAAATGCCGGATCGCGGCTAAGAGTTGCCGCGTCCCGCAAGGCAGCGGCGGCCGGCTCTAGAAAAGCGCGATACGCGATGTGGTAGGGAACTGTCTCAAGCTGGCTGTCGTGCCAGCGCACAATCGTCAATGGGTCGTAGATCGCCGTTTTTTGCGCGGGATGTTTTTTTACGTATTCCTCGACTTGCGCGCGCGTAAGGTTCGCGGGATAGAAGCCGCGGCCGGGAGACATCGGGTCTTTCCCCACGAAGGGCTTATTGTTATCCAGCAAGTCGAAGCGCGAGGCATTGATCCACAAATAACGGCGCAATTGCACATCGCGCGCGTTCTTGCTCGCCTTGAGCGACTGGTAGAGCGCCAGCGCTTCGGGATCGCTTTGCCGCCAGTAGATGCTCTCCAGGTAGACGCAGGCCTCCGTGAGTTTGCGCACGAGTTGAATCTCGCGAGCGCTCAAGCCGGTAGTGCGAAACGGCATTTGAACGCGCTGGAATTTCGCCAGGCGCTTCGGCAAGTCAGGCGACACCTTCAGGTTCGCCGGCGCTCCGCTCTTCGACGCCGATCCCGTCATAAATCGAGTTTTACCGCTTTGCGACGAACCGGCGACTGACAAGATCACCAAGGCGAAAAAGAACACCCCACTCTTCATGTGAGTTCGATCTTATCAAAACTGCCGCATGCTTCCGCAGCCGGTATCATGGTAGTCATGCTTGCTCCGAATGGCGCTCAGACTTTGCTCATCGATGCCGATGACACGCTCTGGGAGAACAACATCTATTTCGAGCGGGCGATCGCGAAGTTTATTTCTTTCCTCAATCATCGCGAATATTCGCGCGAGCAGGTTCGCCTCGTCCTCAATGACGTGGAGCGGGATTCGATCCTGAAACACGGATATGGCCTGCATAGTTTCGCGCATTCGCTGGTGGAAACCTTCGAGAAGCTCTCCGTCGACCCAATCACGCCGGAGAGCCACGAACGTATCCACAGCTTCGCCCATCAGATCGCGGATCATCCCGTGGAGGTTTTGCCCGGTGTACCTGAAACGCTTGACTACCTATGCGGCAAACATCACCTGATTCTTATGACCAAGGGGCATCCCGCCGAGCAATCCGGGAAAGTCGAGCGCTCTGGTCTGAAGGAATATTTTTCGGCGGTGGAGATTGTGGCCGAAAAAGATCTGCCCACCTATCGCTCGGTGATTTCGAAGTACGAACTGGCGACTGATCTAACTTGGATGGTTGGCAATAGTCCAAAATCCGACATTAATCCTGCGCTGGCCGCAGGCTTGAACGCCGTTTTCGTGCCGCATGACAATACCTGGATCCTCGAGCACGAAGAACTGGCGGGCGCTCCGCCGGCGCAGCGCCTGCTGACGGTCGACTACTTCAGTGATCTTATGAAGCACTTCTGAGCTCCTTATTGCCAGCGAAGCTCTGAGGGGAATCAACTTACAATTAAAAAAAACCTCCCTCGTATCTTATCAAGATACGAGGGAGCAAAAAAAACTGACTGTCTATCGCTTACTGAACGGTAACATTGACTGAAGCGGACGGAATGCCATTGGCAATCACCACCAACGTACTTGCGCCCGTCTCCATCGAAGCGGGAACGTCGAAGTTGGTGGAAACCGTAGCTGAACCGGTGGCCACTCCCATCGAGCTGTGGTCATGCGTCCGCGCGTAAAACACATGTTTCGTGCTGTTATTCGTGATTTGCACGAGCGGATAATTTGTGTTCGTCTGGTACTCGTCTCCAAACGCGTTCGCCTGGGATAGCCCATTGAACTGTGTTCCGGAGATGGCGTATGTCGAACCGCGAGTTACGGTGCTCGGGTAAGTCGAGATCGTGGGCTGCCACGAACTCTGGTAAGTTCCAGTCGGATTGTATACTGCCGACGGGCTGCCAGCTATCAGAATCTGACCGGTAGGCAATACCATCAAAGCGCCGCCCAGATATGGTCCGGGGGTAAGATTTGAGCCATCCCATGTGTAAGAGATGCCCGAATCGCCCTCCACCAGGACTTCGCCATTGGGCAACAAAGCGGCGAAGGAATCGCCCGCGTTGTCGTTATTCGGGAAGTCGGGACCGACCGTCCATCCGCCTGCCAGACTGTTGTAATAGGCGGTGTGTCCCGGGCCGCTCCCGCCCTTGGTGTAAGAGCCCGTCACATAGACGGTGCCATCCGGACGCAGAATCTGCGGCCCGATCTCTCCAGGCGGGTAGTAGCAAAGCTTTCCGCCCGGTCCGTAATTAATGCAACCGTCGGGCGAAGGCGAGTGCAGATCGACGATCGTACTCCCGGCAGTTGTCCATTTTCTGGCGGCGCTCGAATAGAGCTCGGAGTTCGGCGCAGCTTTCACATCCGCGGTCAGAATGTCGCCATCGGCCAGCAGCGTCCAGCCTTCTTCGGCGTCAAAATCTTTCTTCCCCTTGGAGCTGAGGGTTGACCACGTCATCGTCTTGGGGTCCAGCAGGCGCAACTGTTTTGTAAGCTTGTTACCGATCAGGTAGGTCCCGTCCGCCAGTACAGACGAGGGAGAGTCGCCGATATACTTCCACCCTTTCGGCGGGCTCACATTCGTCCAGGTATTCGCCACGGGGTCGTAAATCGCACCCAGGTTCGTGAGGGCGAAGTTGCCGAAATTGTACTCTCCGCCTTCGATCAGCACTTTGCCATTCGCCAGCGTAGCGGAGGAATATGCGTCCGGAGAATAGCCCGACGGCAAGCTCGCGACCTGGGTCCAGGTACCGTTGACGTAGCTGCCGGTATTGTCGGGCGTCAGCTTATACCAGTCGGTATCATTGTAGCCTTGGCCCAAAACCGTCCCGTCCGTCAATTGGAAGGTCAGCTGGATGCCATCCGCTGGTTGATGTTTAAGTTGCGTTACGGTTTGCGCCGCGGCGCCAGAAACCAATAGCAAAAAGATCGCGGCAAAGAAAGCGGTCACGGTACGCGCATTTGCACGCCCTCCGGACACACTTATACTGCTTGTCGGTAAAACGCTGATCATCCTCACCCTCCCTGGGGACTACGGCCTGCGCGGAAGCGCTGCGGGAAATAATGCTATCAGATTTTCGGCTGGTTGTGTGGGAATTCAAGTCAGCCGCCCGGAGCGGGTTTTGTGCCCTCTCCCGCCCAGGAGGACGCCCCAAAAGACAACAGGCTGAAACGCGGAATTTCTTCCGGGCTTCAGCCTGCGCTTCACTCAACTTGTAAGCCGGCTAGTTGGTTTGAGCCGGTGGAGAAGCGGCGGCCGTTGTCGCTGTCGCTGCCGCTGGGTTGGTCGCCGTCGCCGCCGTCGCCGGAGCAGCCGTGCTTGGCGCTGTCGCGTTAATGCGCGCCAGTCGGGGGAAGAAAGGTGTCACCTCGAACGGCATCTTATCGCGAGCCGAGGTGATTGCCACCGGCTGTGCCTTTACCATCTCGACTTTGTTGTCCCACGGGTTCAGCTTGACGCGCCCGCCCAGCGGCAGCGCCGCGATCTGGTCGAGTTTGTTCCAATCGACCGCCGGCGCCGAGGTGGCCAACTGCGCCATCCGCGTCACTGTGCCGTTGCTGGAGATGTTGTTGCCCAAGTGAGCCTGCAACAGCGCCGAAAGTTGCGGCGCCCGCAGTTGCAGCATCTTCAAAAAGAGCCCTGCCGAATCCAGTTTCTGCGCGTACGGCGATGCCTTCAGCATCTCGATCGCTTTCTTATCCGCGGCCGTCTCCTCCTCGGGAATGTGCTTGAACCCAAGGTTGCCGAACGTCCCTTCATCGGAAAACAGCATGCGATCGTTGAACGCGTACTGGCTGCCCAGATTGTGGCCCAAAACGATGTGCGCCAGTTCATGCGAGAGCACCATGGCCAGGCTGCTCTCATCCGGCAGCACATCGATCATCCCGCGGCTGATCACGATGGTATTGCCCACGCTGAAGGTCTCCAGCGGCGAGGTCGTCATCACGCGAGCGCGCACCGGGCGCGGCAATTCGACATTGTTCGTAATCAGCAGGTTGTTGATGACGGTTTGCAGGATCTTATCGACGTCGCCCTCTGGCGCCAGCAAGCCCGCGCGCTCCAGTCGCTCCACCACGTTGTCTTCCGCCTGCTGTTGCCATTGGCGCTCGGCGGCGAGCGGAGACGCGTCCTGCGCTTCCGGCGTATCGTCCTTCACGCTGTCCACCCGGATTTGCGTCAGTTCGTCGCTCTGCGTGCCCAGGTTCAGGTTGTAGCCCCACAGGCGCGTCTGCGCCTTGAAGGCAATCCTGTTCTTCGCTCCGGCGGTAAAGTCGCCTTCCTCGCTGTAGATATACGCCGGCAGCCAGTAACCGGGAATCAAGTTCAGCCGCCAGCTATCCAGGTGAAAGTAGTAGTTGTTGCGCGCCGGATGGCTGTAGGTGCCGTTAATGCGCACGATGTTGAAATCCTGATCCTCAATCCAGATGCGGCCCATGAAGCGGCCGTGCCCGGCGTCTTTCTTCGGGGTGACATCAAATACCAGGCAGCGCACGTCGCCCAGAAACTGCCGCTGCGAGTAGTGGAATTCATAGTGCTGCCGGTCAAACTCGTTGCGGTCCGCGTAAATCATCCACGAGAATCCCAGCGGCTGATACTGGAACTTGAACAGCTTCGTGAGCCCGCCGAGAAGGTGCCGCTCCATTCCTTCGTCTTTATTTTTGTCGGACAAAAAGTCCGAGCGATCCACCGAGTCGCTCAAATCCATGCGCCCCAGGAAGTAGCGATCATCCTTCGGCACCGGCCCGAGTTGCGGATCCTGCACCAGATTTTGCAAATACGTTTCGACGATGGGCGTGCGCTTGGCCAGATATTTGACCAGCGCCTTCTCCCGCAAAATGGCGCGGTCCGCCACCTGGTCCATCGTTGTAGGCGGCGGTAGCGTCTCCGGCGCCGGGGGAGGCGGAGTTTGCACCGATTGTACGGTTTGCGAATTTTGCGGCGCTGCCGCCGTTTGTTGCGCTGCCGCTGTCATGCTCACTGCCAGCAGAGCCAGGACCATCCAACTCATGTTGCGCATAACACTCTCCCCATTTCAGTACGCCAGTTGAAATACCACATGTACGACTGCGGTCGAATCCACCGGCTGTCCGTTCCGCATCGCGGGTTTGAAACGCATCCTCTTCGCGGCGGCCACGGCGGCCTCGTCCAGTCCATGTCCCAGGCCCCGCACCACGCGATTAACCTGCAATTGCCCATTTGCCCCAAACGAAACTTCCAGCAAAACTTCGCCTTCCACCTTCAGGTTTCTGGCTTCTTGCGTATAGACCGGGTTCGGCTTCTCGACAATCTCCACCCCCGAGCTTGCCGGCCCGCTCTCCATCGTTTGCGCGTGTGAAACATTCTGTGCGACCTGCTGGGTTGCGAATCCAGACGTCTGCACGTTTCCTCGCCCGCCGCTGCGTCCATCCCCTCGGCCCGGCGTTGCGATGCCGTCGCCGAAGTCGGCGCTCGCCACCGTCCCTTTGACTCCTTTTGCGCCGCCCGATCCGTTGCCTAGCCCCGGCCCCACCGGCATATCAAACGCGCCGGCCGCCGACGCAACCAGCTTGCCGCCTTTGCTGTTCGCGTTCGGCTTCAGCCCATTGGGATCGCCAAATCCGCCGGTCTGCACATTTTGAATTGGCGCGTTCACGGTAGGTGCAGCTGAACTACCCTGAAAATCACCCGTATGAATGAGCACGGGTCGCGCCCCACCCGGCGCCTTGAGCGAGGCCGGCAGGAAATTATTCACCGCGACCTTTGGTGGCTCGACCTCCTGCGGCTTGGGCGTCATCGCCTCGTGCGGCACAACCAGCTTCGGCGCTCGCAACACCGGTACTGCCGGCAGTAACTTCGCTTGCAATCGCCGTTTTGACTTTGGTAGCCGCTCCGGCTTCAAGGGTGGCCGTGGCACCAGCTCGATAACCTGGTAATTCGCCGTCAGCTTCAGCGTGTCCGGGACGATAATGCCGAAAAATACGAGGAACAAGACAGCCGCCCCAACCAGCCCATAGCTGGTCGCGAACGTCCGCCAATCCCACTTGTTTTCTGGCAATATCCCGAGTTGAAAGTCCTGTTCGAGCGTGGGCATCCCCTGACTCCAATGGCGGACCAGAGCCGCAAAACGGCTCGGTGCTTGGAGTCTCCACCTTATGAAAGTTTCAGGAGGGGGTAAACGTGTCAGCGGCAGGTGTCCTTTGGTAATGGACTTAGGTTTCTATGCCTTGCCCGCTTACTTTGGTTTCGCGTCCCGTCTCGTTTTGAAGAAAAAGAAAACTGGCACCCCCACCAGTATCGCCAACAGCCCCTCCACCGAATAACGAAGGTTATCCGTAAATGTGTAATAAAGAAGAACCGCGGAAACTAAAACGAAAATAGCAGGAATCATCGGGTATCCCAACACTCGATAGGGCCGATCCGCCTGCGGCTCTCGTCGCCGGAAGACGAATACCGTGCTGCCCGCGATCATGTAAAACAACCATTCCGCAAAAATAGCGAGCGAGAAAAACTGTCGAAAGCTTCCGCCCGCAGCGAGCAGCACCACCGACAGTCCGCATTGCACCACCAGCGCCGCCGACGGCGTGTGAAACCGCGGATGCACCTTCGCCAGCGATTGAAAAAAATATCCGTCGCGCGACATCGCAAACGGTACGCGCGCCCCGCTCATAGTGGTGCCATTCAAAGTCACCAGCATCGAGACCGCGATGCCGATCGAAACCAGGCTCGCGCCCGCGTGCCCCAGCGCCATTGCGACTACATCCGCCGCGGGCCGCGCCGACGCCGCCAGCGCGCTCGCCGGCATTGCGTATTGAATCGCCGCATTGACGAGTACATACAGCAGTCCAACCGTGGCCACTCCCCAGATCAGCGCCAGCGGAATATTGCGCTGCGGATTGCGGATTTCTCCCGCCACCATGTTCAGATCGTTCCATCCGTCATAGGCCCATAGCGCCGCCACCAGCGCCGCAAAGAAGCCCGCGATGCCGCCCTTCGCGCCCGCAAAATCGGTCGCAAAGTTCGCCCACGCTCCGCCCCGGTAGCTGAAGCCGACAAACACGATGGCGAGGATGATTGCAACCTTTAGCAACGTGAACACAAATTGAAATTCGCCGGCCCTGCGCACCCCGATGTAATTCAGCCACGTGATTGCGATCGCCGCCGCGATGGCAACCAGTTGGCCGTACGTGATGGCGAAGGCATGCCCCGCAGATGAGAGCGCGAAGCATGGCTGCGAAAAGAAAAAGAAAATTGGAAAATTTCCCAGTGTCCGCACCAGGCCCGTCGCGACAGTGGCGATCGATGCGGGCTTGGCGATCAGAAACCACGTCCAGCCATACAAAAAACCCGCCAGCGGCCCGTAAGCGTCGCGTACATACACGTACTCGCCGCCTGCCTGCGGCTTCATTGCGCCCAGTTCCGCGTATGTCATCGCCCCGAAAAACGAGAGCACGCCGCCCACCAACCATGCCAGGTAAACAAGCCGCGCCGACCCCACAGCCTGCATCATCTCCTGCGGCACCAGAAAAATTCCGCTCCCAATAATCGTCCCCACGACGATCGCCCCCGCATGCGAGAGCGCCAAATCGCGAGCGAGTTGCGGTCGAGGATGCCCGCTAGGTAGCGAGGATTGCGGGATGGAATTCATGCTTCTCTGCCGATTCGGACGAAAGCCTTTAACCGCAGAGTGCGCAGAGAGAAGCCGCGGAGATCGCGGAAACCTCTCAGCGTCCTCAGCGTTTCCTCTGCGAACTCTGCGGTTTAAGATTTTGGTTCTGGCCTAAGGTAAAAATTCCTCCTCCCGATAGTTATTAACCAGTCGGCGAATCCCGTCCTTGAGCATGACCACGTGAAAATTGATGAGTAACCCGACCGGAAGATTGAGTAGCCGCAAATATGATAAAAGCTGAGCCTCATCCACGGGATGAAGCGCTTCTTTACATTTCAGTTCGACTACAACGAGCCCATTCACAACCAAATCTGCACGAAAGCCACAATCGAGCTTCACCGTTGCATAGACAAGCGGCACGGCTTTCTGTCTCTCCACCTGCAACCCGGCTGTCGTTAGTTCGTACTCCATGCACGATTCGTAAGCGGACTCCAGTAGCCCCGGCCCCAGTTTTCGATGGACCTTTATGGCCGCGCCGATGATTTCGGAAGTAATGTGATTCGGATTCAATCCCTTGCCCGCGTTATCATACTCAGAGCATATCCGACCGCAAAAGTCACGCACGTCCCAATCGCCACCCACCACGTGAACGCCACCTGCGTCCATCCCCACAAATAAACTTCAGTCACCAGCCCGCAGATCATGCCGGCAATCGCTCCGCTTTGATTGGCGCGTTTTGTAAGCACCCCCAGCAAAAACACTCCTAGCAGCGCCCCGTACGCAATCGACGCAATCTGCAACCCAACCTCCACCACGCGCCCCACCCGATGCAACGCCACCACTGCCAGTCCAAACAAAACGAGCGCCCAGACCACCGTTCCCAGCCGCGCCATCCGCAAACGCCGCGCCTCGCTTCCCTCCGGCCAGAATCGAAAGCAAAAATCCATCATCGAACTCGACGACAGCGAGTTCAACGCTGCGCTCAGGTTCGACATTGCCGCCGCCAGGATCGCCGCAATCAGCAGCCCCGAGATCCCGTGCGGCATCCGGCTCACAATAAACGTCAGATAGATTCTGTCGGCCCGCCCAAACGCCGCCGACGGCGCGCGATAGTAAGCAAACAGCATCACGCCAACAAAAAGAAATAACGCGAACTGAAACAGGATGGCGACTCCGCTCGAGACGAGTGCCAACGCCGACTGCCGCTGATTGCGCGCCGCCAGCAGCCGCTGCACGATCAGCTGATCGGTCCCATGGCTCGCCGTGGTGAAGAACGCGCCGCCGATAATTCCCGCCCAAATTGTGTATGGCTTCGCAAGAAGTAAAGAAGGCCAATGCGCCGAGGTCGCGCCGTTGGTAAGCGAAAAATCGAACACCTGGAATTTGTGCAACCCTGCGGCCGTCGCCTGCGCTGCGCTCCATCCTCCCGGAATCAGATGCAGAATCGTGAACAATCCCACTAGCGTGCCGCCGATATAAATGAACGTCTGCACCACGTCCGTCCAAATCACCGCAGCCAATCCGCCCTCGAACGTGTAAATCAAAGTCAGCAGCGTGATGATTGCAATCGAAGCAACCTCGCCTGTGCCGATCGCAATCGCCACCACAATCGACACCGCATACACGCGCACGCCCTCCGCCGCCGCGCGCGTCAGCAGAAACAGTCCGGCCGTCACGCTCCGCAGCGTCTGCCCAAAGCGCCGCTCAATCAACTGGTAAGCCGTGTAGAGGTCGCCGCGAAAATACTGCGGGAGCAGCACAAAGCTGATAATGACGCGCCCCACCAGATAACCCATCACCCATTGCAGAAAAGTAAAATTCGAATCGTAGGCCAGCCCGGGAATACTGATGATGGTCAGCGTGCTCGTCTCCGCCGCGACAATCGAGAGCGAGATGGCCCACCACGGAATTTCGCGATCGGCCAGAAAATAATCGCGCATCGTGCGCTGGCGCTTGCGAAATCGCAGTCCAAACAGCGTGATCCCCGCCAGGTACAACCCGATAATCAGCAGGTCGGTCCGATTCAATCCCAATTCAACTCCGCAGTCCGCTACCTGAATTGTCGAGCATTGTACAAGCATGTTCCACGCAGAAACTCCGCCCGAACCTGTGTTAGAACTACTACCGGCATCGCGAGATCGTGTTCCCGAGCCGTCGGATGTTCAGATGACCCGAGGACCGATCGCCAGATGACCCGATGACATGAGCTTCTACCTCGGCATTGACGGCGGTGGCACCAAGACGCGTTGCGTAGTCGGCGATGAAACGATGGTGCTGGGCACCGCGGTAGCCGGCGGCTGCAACATCGTTCGCCTCGGCGAAGCGCAAGCGCGCGAATCGCTGCACGCGGTCGTGCGGCAGGCGTGCGTCGCCGCAAAAATCTCCTCCCGCCAGATTCGCGCACTCTGCATTGGCGCTGCCGGCGCGGCCCGGCCCGCCATCGCCGCCACACTGCGTCGTTTGCTCACCGAACTCGAGGCTCAGTTCGCGGACCGCATCGAAGTTGTCACGGACGCGGTCATCGCGCTCGAGGCCGCTTTCGGCTCCCGTCCCGGTGTAATCGCAATCGCCGGCACGGGCTCGATCGTCTACGGACGCGACTCCGCCGGGCTCACCTCGCGCGCCGGCGGTTGGGGATTTGCGATCTCCGATGAAGGCTCCGGTCAATGGATCGGTCGCCACGCCGTTTCCGCGCTCCTGCGCGCGCGCGACGAGGGCCGCGAAACCGCGCTCACCGCGCTCATTCTCGAAGCCTGGAAACTCGCCGACATCGACGAACTCATCCAGCGCGCCAATTCAACCCCGCCTCCCGAGTTCCCGCGCCTCTCTCGAATTGTGGCGCGCGCCGCCGAGCACGGCGACCCGCTTTCACTCGAACTCCTGGCCCATGCCGGCGCCGAGTTGGCCGACCTCGCTAGCATCGTGCTCCGCCGCGTCTCTCCGGCCCCCCCTTACGTCCCGGTGGCCACCACGGGCAGCGTCTTTCGGCAGTCGGCGGAGGTGCGTCGCGTTTTCCACAATCGGCTTGAGAAAAATTTCCCCGGCATCGCGCTTCTCGATGATTTCGTCGAACCAGCAATGGGCGCACTCGCCCGAGCCCGCGCCGCAGGCCGCGCGATGGCCGAGTAGCTTCACCGATCAGGCGAATCTTATGGGTGCGTAAACTTCACGCAGCCGATCGGAGTCAATGTGTGGAAGAAGTTTTTAAGCAAAACACTGTGCTCTTAGACTGGAAAAATAGGGAAGGATAGGTTTTTACTTCTGCATTCTCACTTCTCACTTCTGACTTCCGACTTCCTGCCCTCCCTCACTCCACCCAGTCCGCAATAAACACATTCGTCTCGTGTGTCTCTTTCCCGTTGCGATGCGAAATCCACACCAACTGCTTTCCGTCCGGACTGAACATGGGGAACCCGTCAAATCCATCGCTGAACGTAATTCGCTCCAGCCCCGTTCCGTCTACGCGGATCGTGTACAACTCAAAATTCCCCATCCCACCCGTCGAGCCCACGTTGGTCGCAAAAATACTCCGCTTCCCATCCGGAAAAAACGACGGCGCAAAACTCGCCGCATTCAGGTTCGTCAACTGCCGTTTGCCGCTACCATCGGCCTTCATCAGCCAAATCTCCAGCGTCGTCGGGCGAATCAGGTTCTGCTTCAGCAGCTCTTTGTACTCGGCAATCTCGGCGTCGGTCTTCGGATGATACGCGCGATACACAATCCATTGCCGGTCTTTCGAATAAAACGGGCCGCCATCGTAGCCCAATTCGTGCGTCAGTTGCTCCACATGGCTCCCATCCGCATCCATCGAATAAATGTCGAGATCGCCATTGCGCAGGGAAGTGAAGACAATCTTCTTTCCATCCTCGGAGATCGTTGCCTCCGCGTCATATCCGGGCGTGGTCGTGAGTTGCTTCAGATCCGAGCCGTCCATCTTCGCCGTAAAAATGTCATACGACGGATAGACCGCCCAAACGTACCCCTTCGAGTAATCCGGCCTCGGCGGGCATGCCGCATCACCCAAGTGCGTCGACGAATAAAGAATCTTGTCATTCGATGGAAAAATATAGCTGCACGTTGTCCGTCCCTTGCCGGTCGAGACCATCTTCTGGTCGCTTCCATCCAAGTTCATTGTGAAGATCTGGTCGCATCCCAGGCCGTTGCGCGTCGACTGAAAAATAAGTTTCTTGCCGTCCGCCGAAAAGTACGCCTCCGCATTCGACCCTCCAAACGTCAACTGCCGCACATTGCGCAGATGCTTTTCTTCCGGCGTGCGCAGTTCGGTCGCGGCAGCAGGAGGCGCGGCTGACGGAGATGGCGTTTGCGCGAAGCTCACGCCGGCGACTAAAAAGACCACGGCTGTGAAGACGTAGGACTCAAGCAACACCTTCAGGGTTCTCATAGATCGAGAGAGTGTAGCAGGCTGGATGATTTCAGGGAGCGCTGAATTTTATTTCCGAGGCAAAACGCGCGGATGATCGCGCAGCGCTTTCAGTCTGCGCCAAGAGAAGCCTATCCCTTAGCCGCCAGTTTTTCCCGCGCCAGCCGTTCGATCTGCTCCACCACTGCGTCCTCGCTCAAGTGCGTGGAATCCAGCAGCATCGCATCCTCCGCCGCCACCAGCGGTGACGCCGCGCGCGTTCGGTCCCGCAGATCGCGCTCCCGCAACTCCGCCGCCATCGATTCCGCCGGCGCGCCCTTAATTCGCTGCTGATCCAGCCGCCTCTGCTCGCGGATCACCGGATCGGCATCCAGAAAAATCTTCAGATCGGCGTCCGGAAAAACCTTCGTCCCAATATCGCGGCCTTCCATCACTACGCCGCCGCCCAATCCCATCTCACGCTGCCGGGCCACCATCCACGCGCGCACCGCCGGATGCACCGATACCTTTGACGCCGCCTCCGTCACATCGCGCTCGCGGATGCGCCCCGAAACGTCGCGCCCATCAAGCAGTACGCGGTTGCCGCTCACCGTCGGCTCCAGCCGGATGCGCGACCCGTGCGCCATCTTCACCAGCGCGTCCTCGTCCTCAAATGCGGCGTCGCCCTCAATCGCCTTCAGCGCCAAAGCCCTGTACATCGCGCCGCTGTCCAGGTTTACATACCCGAGCTTCCGCGCCACCCGCGCCGCCACGGTACTCTTGCCCGCGCCCGCCGGCCCGTCTATCGCAATAATAAGTTTTTTTGAGTTGAAATCGACCATGACGCGAAGGCCGATTCTACATGCTGCCCGCGCGGAAAACCATCTGCTGCATATGCCTTGTAATTTCGGCCCTATTGCCTTGTCATTCCGACCGCAGGGAGGAATCCGCTCTCGCCTACCGCACCCGCTCCACCCGTGGCCGCAACACAAACGGCTCCCGTCGCGGCGCCACTTGCAGCAGCGTCCTGCTCCCCATGTGTACATAGCCCAGCTCGCGCGCCGCCAGCAGCGCCTTAATCCCCTCCCGCGCCTTCGACCGCGGAACAAATACGGAAAAGAAATTCTCCACCTCTTCCTGTTCCGCCGCCACCACGCAATCCATGTATTTCGACAGCAGCGCCGAGAGCGCCTGCCCCATCGACGCGCTCACGCCCTCCCACACCTTGTCAGGCGCCCATCGCGTCAACTCGTCCCACACCGAACCTTCTTCCTCCGTGTAATCCACCCGCGTAATTCGCAGCTTGGCAAACAATTCCGCAAGCGCTCGGTCCGAACCCGCTGTCGAGAGTCCCCCGCCCAGCAATTCCAGCAGTTTTCTTTTTGAGATCGGTCCCATCCGCCGGATGATTTGAAACGCATCGCAGGCCAGCGGCGAGTACGCCGAGCGCGGCCCCGCCTTGGGCGCGACCTTCGGGTTCCGCTCCCCCACCAGCGCATAAAAAAACGGAAACGCCGCCGGCGACACCAGGAACGGATTATTCTCGTCGATCAGCGGAGCTTCGTACGCCGCCTTCGCCCGCAGCACCCGCACCATCAACTCGTTCGCTTCTTTCGCCCGCAAGTCGGAATACGCATGTTGCTGCATCGGCAGCCGGTCGTCTTCGCCCACCCACGCCCCGATAAACGTCGGCGCCAGCACGCTCGGTCGCGTTGGATACATCAGACAAAATCCCACCGACTCGATAAACGCCCGCGCGTCTTCCAGCGTGCGCACCGGTTGCCCGTCCAGCCGCCACTTCACCGCCCGCGCGTCCAGTAGCTCCTGTTCCGTCATTCGCTAAGATTAGAACACATGATCTAAGCGTCCCAATTCGATTTTTCCATCACAGTCGGACATAAGAGGCTCTAACAAAACCCTTGAGGCTGGAAAATGGCGGATCACCCGCGTACGGCTTTCTTGACTGCTTCAAAGGTTATCTGGAGTTCGGCACGTCGTTTGAGGATGTATACCTTGCACTCCTCTAGTGATCCGAATAGCAGATCACCCTTGATGGAATTGCAGTGACCGCAACTCGTCACTAAGTTTTCCGAATCATCTGTGCCGCCATACTTTCGGGGCCTAAAGTGATCGACCGTGCTGTCATGCCAATTGACCAGCGATTCAAGTCCGTCCTTTCCGCAATACTGGCATATGTAGTTGTCTCGTTTTTGAATTGTTCCAATCGGGGGCTTTGCCATGTGGACTCCTTGAAACTACAATACTTATAAGGAAAGTTGGAGAAGATGAGGGTCTTGTTAGAGGTTCTAAGAGCTTGAAACGTTTTACTTCTGCAATCCTACCTCTTACCTCTGACCTCCCGCAATGTACCGCCCCACTTCCTCCTCCAGCAATTCCAGCGGCAGCGCTCCATCCCTCAGCACCGCATCGTGAAAGTCCCTCACATCGAACTTCGCCCCCAGCTTCGCCTCCGCCTGCTTCCTCATCTCCACAATCTTCAACTGCCCCATCTTGTAGGACAGCGCCTGCGACGGCCACGAAATATATCGGTCCACTTCCTCAATCGCCTGGGTCGGAGCGTGCGCCCGCAAATAATCCTGCGCCTGCTCGCGCGTCCAGCCCATCGCGTGCACGCCCGTATCGATCACCAGCCGCGCCGCCCGGAACCGCTCGCTCGCCAGTTGTCCAAATTTGTTGTACGGGTCTACATACAATCCCAGCTGCGATCCCAGCGACTCCGCATAAAGCGCCCATCCTTCGCCATACGCGCTGTTCCAATAAAATTTCCGAAACTCCGGCAAGCCCTTCTGCGAGTGCGCCAGCGATCCCTGAAAAATATGTCCCGGAATCGCCTCATGCAGCACCAGCGCCTCCTTGTCGTACTTCACCTGCTTCTCCGGCTGATACGCCCGCAGGTTGAACCATCCCGGCGTGCTGCCATCCGGCGACGGCGGCTGCGCGTTCGACGCCGTTGCCTGCTCCCGGTCTTCCGGAATCGCCCGAACCCCAAACAGCAGCATCGGAATATGCTTGAACTGGTTTGGCAGTTCAGGCTCAATGATCATCGCCGCATTCCGGCAATACGCCAGCATCTCGTCCTTCGAGTGAAACCTCTGCGCCGGATCGTTCTCCAGCTTCACCTGCAACTCGCTGACCGACCCCTGAAAGCCCGTCTGCCGCGCAATCGCCAGCATCTCCGCCTCAATCCGGTCCACCTCTGCGAGCCCAATCTTGTGGATCTCCTCCGGCGTCGCATCCGTCGTCGTCAGCCGGCGGATCAGCACCCGGTACGCCTCCGCCCCGCCCGGCATCGTCGAAATCCCAATCCCCGCCCGCACGTGCGGCGCATACTTCGTTTGCATGTAGTCGAGCGCCTTTCGCCACGCCGGACGAAAATCGTTCTCGTACGCCGCCATCGCCTCTTTCCGCAAGCGCTCGCGCTCCGTCTCCGGAATACTCCCCGGCATCTTCTTCAAAAAAACGAGCAGCGGAGTCGTCGTCGCGTCCTGCTCCGCCTGCACCTTCAACTGTCCGATCACCAGGTCCGAAACAATCTTCGGCTGCGTCCAGCCGCGCCCAATCGCCTCGTCCAGAATCCCCAGGTTCTCGTCCACATACGACGGCACCGCCCGAATGCGCGCAACGATGTTCTCGCAATCCTTCACCGTAAACACGGGCATGCGGTCGATCACCGTGTACACGTTGTTGTGGAACCCAAACATCTGCCCCACGCGCAGCAGATACGTGTCCAGGTCAAACGCATCAAGCTGCGTGCGCAAGTCGTAGCGCAGCAACTCCACGCTCAGCTGATCCTGCTCGGAAAGGGAAGTGCGACCCGCATAAAATTTCTCGTCCGTAGCCAAAACCCGCTCCAGATGCGCCCGCCGCCGCCCCACTCCTTCTTTGGAGAAATCCGTCCAGCGATCGTCATACTCATGCCGGCCAATGTTGGTCGCAAACTCGGGCGAGTCGCGCAGCCGCTCCTCAAAGTAGTCCGCAAAAAATCTTGCCAGTTCCGGCGAGCCGGCCTGCGTCGACGGCGAGCCTTGTACTGCCGAGCCTTGCGCGGAGACGGACGGCGCTCTCTGCGCCGCCAACGAAGAGATCAGCAACCCTGCCGTCAGGGCGAGCAGCAGGACAATTCGGAGTTTCATAATTCGGGCCTCCAGCCGGGAATTGTATACCGGCGGTGGAGGCCCGTTGATGGACGGCGAGCTTACTTGAATGCTAATTCGTCTTCAAAATCATCTGCATTCCGCCCTCGAGTTTCACGTTCTTCTTCTTCGCGCTGATAATGGAATCCTGCGACGTCCCCTGTTTAAGTTCGACTCCCGACATTCCAATCGGTCCCACCGCGTTCATAGGCAGCTTCGCATCCGGATTCGACGTCGCCCCTGGCACTGGCATCCGTCCTCCGCCATACATGGCAGGATTGCCTCCACCTGCACCGATGTCGCTGGGTACTGTGGAAGCGCTTCCGATGCCTGCTGGCTGTGGCTGTCCCGCACCCGCGGACGTGCCACCCATCCGGTTAATGGCCTCAATATTGGTCGCAGGATTGAATTGATCGGCGTAGCCAACCGCCTGGATGAACGCCGGCAGCGGCATCGACGTCCCATTCTTCAACACCATCTTGTCGAACACAATCCGCATTGTCGAAGGCGCATCGCCCTGGTGCTGCGTCACCTCAACCACATGCCCAACGATCTGGCAGCCCTTGGTCGCGAGGCCCGGCGGTACCGACTTCAAGTCGTCCATCGTCTTCGCCACTATCTGATCTCCCACCTGCGCCTTCTTCGCGTCCACGGTCTTATCCAGCGACACGCGCAGCAAGGTCCCCGGCGTAAATGTCATCGCCATCGGCGCCTGCGCGGCCGCGGCTGCCGGCGTCGGCGCAGTCGCCGCCGGATTCTGCGCGCTCGACATCCCCGTTAACAATGCCCCTAAAAGCAATAAGAAGAATGCGTACCTCATAGCTGTTCCCTCCAGTGAAACCAAGTATAGCGCCAAAGATTTCCCGTACGTAACTCCAGTCCTCGAACGTTTTGACTCCCCCTCTCATCCCCGAGTTGCACCCTAACTCTTAACCTCTGCAATCTGACCTCTGACCTCACACCTCCAACCTCGCTTTCATGTTATTTTGCTCCCATGCTCCGTTCTCACAAAGGCATCTCCCCGCAAGTTCCCGACACTGCCTACATCGACGAATCCGCCCAGCTCATCGGCGACGTAATCTGCGGCGAACACTCCAGCGTCTGGATGAACGCCGTCCTCCGCGGCGACGTTCACGAAATCCGCGTCGGCCACTACTCGAATATTCAGGATGGTTCCACGCTGCACGGCATGAAAGAACAGTACGGCGTCTATGTTGGCGACTACGTTACCGTCGGCCACAACGTCATCCTGCACGGATGTAAGATCGAGTCCCGCTGCCTGATTGGTATGGGCTCCATCATTCTCAACGGCGCCGTCATCGGCTCTGGCTCCATCATTGCTGCTGGCACGCTGATCCCCGAAAAGACGGTAGTCGAGCCGAATTCGTTGTGGCTGGGGTCGCCCGGAAAATTCCGCCGCAAGCTGGAAAAAGCCGACGAAGACATGATCCTCCGCTACTGCGAAAACTACCTCGGCTACAAAAAGCAATACTTACAGGAGAGAAAAGGCGGCTAGCGACGCGCGGCCAAAGACGCGCGGCCAACGGCGAGCTTTCAACCGTTTACAATTGTCATTCCGAGCAAAGCGAGAAATCCGTAGTTCGTTGGGCAGGCAATTGGCGTCCCGCTTAGGGTTCAAGCTCGCGGCTCATAGCTCGTAGCTAAAAAATGATCAAATCTCCCCGAGGCACCCGCGACCTTCTCCCGCCCGACACCGCTCTCTGGAACTTCGTCGAAGCCACTGTCCGCGACGTCTTCCGCGCCTATAACTTCCACGAAATCCGCACGCCCATCTTCGAGAGCACAGAACTCTTCGCCCGCGGTGTAGGCGAAGAGACCGACATCGTCGCCAAGGAAATGTTCACTTGGGAAGATCGCGGCCGCGCCGAAAGCGACCGCGGTCAATCCCTCACTCTCCGCCCCGAAAACACGGCCGGCGTCGTCCGCGCCTACATCGAGCACAAACTCTGGGATCGCGGCCTCAACAAGCTCTTCTACATCGGCCCCCAATTCCGCCGCGAGCGTCCGCAAAAAGGCCGCTACCGCCAGTTCTACCAAATCGGCGCCGAAGTCATCGGCCCTGCCGCCTCCGGCAGCGAATCCCCCGCCCGCGACGCCGAAATCCTCGAACTCCTGGCCACGCTCCTTGACCGCGTTGGCATTACCGGCTGGACGCTCGAACTCAACTCCGTCGGCTGCCCCGCCGACCGCGCCCGCTTCAACGAGGCTCTTCGCGCCGCCCTCGAACCCGTTGTCGCCAAAATGTGCGCCGACTGCCAGCGCCGCGCCGTCACCAACCCGCTGCGCGTCTTCGACTGCAAGGTCCCCGAAGACCAGTCCGTCATTGAAACGCTTCCGCGCATCTCCCAATTTCTCGACGAAGGTTGCCGCACCCACTTCGAACAGGTCAAAGAAATCCTGACTGCCGTCGGCGTCCCGTTCACGCTCAACGGCCGCCTCGTCCGCGGCCTCGACTATTACACGCGCACCGCCTTCGAATTTACCCACGGCGCGCTCGGCGCGCAAAATGCGATTCTCGGCGGCGGTCGCTACGACGGCCTCTCCGAAGCCCTCGGCGGCCCCGCCGCGCCCGGCATCGGTTTTGCAATTGGCGAAGATCGCCTCGTTCTCTCGCTCGCCGCCACCGCCGACTCCGTCCTCCGCACCCCCGACGTCTACATCGCCCCGCTCGGCCCCGGCATGAATCGCGAAGCCGCCCGCCTCGCCCGCGAACTCCGCCGCAGCAATAAAGATCTTGTCGTCGAACTCGGCGACGAATCCTTCCGCCTCAAAAAATCTTTCGAAGCAGCCGACAAACTAAAATCCCGCTACATCCTCATCGTCGGCGAAAACGAAGTCAAAGCCGATGCCTTCGCGCTAAAGCATTTGGCGAGCGGCGAGCAAGTAAGTGTTCCGCGCGCCGAACTCGCCGCCCGCATTGCCAGACACTGACGGCCTTTTGTCCGGAAAACAGCCTTTTCCCCAAAGAAAAAAGCAGTCCGATCCGCCTGCGAACCGGACTGCGATGCCGGAGAATCTCGGCCGCTACGGCTTGGCCAGGGCCTTCGCGGCAGCCTTCGTATCCTTTCCGTCCATGACCAGATTCCAGTTCGTGCCATCGGGCGACATTTCGAACTTATAACTGTACGCGGTCGGCGACAGCACCTTCTCCGTGTAGCGGGTCTTCATCGTCTGCCCGCCCATCTTCATCTCGTTTGTCCAGGTCCACGTATCGCCATCCACCGTTCCTTTGGCATGGACCGCTTCGCCCTGGCTGTCGAATTCGTCGTAGGTGTAGACCTTATCCTCGGCATCGTAGCCCAGGAACGCGATCTCAGTGCCGCTACCCATCGGGCTCGTGTAGTTGGCGTGGGTTACCAGAAAGAACTTGCCCTCCATCCACGCCGTATGCTCATGCAAGGTCGTCTTTCCGCCTGGACCCATCGGTCCCGCCTTCACGTCGCCCACCGAAGTCCAATTCCCCACAAAATAGTCGAGTTTCTTCAGTTCCGGCGCCGGCTTCATCTTGTCCATTTGCGCGAACGCCGCGCCCGCTACCAAAATGCACACTAGCAACACCGCACACGTATATCGCATGCCCACTCCTCCTTTTTCGTCCTTCTGGATCGCCCACGGCACTTCGGGCGGGATGTTAGAGGCATTCCGCGAGAAAGTCAATCTTGCAGTTCACGAATGGAATCCACCAGCGGCCCATTTATAATTTTCAGTCATTCACCACACGCATTCCGCTGGCGAGTCCAGCGAGATAAGGCAAAAACGTGCTCGATTTTCTAGGCGATTTACGACGAACTCACATGTGCGGGGCGCTTCGCCTCGCCGACGCTGGCAAAAAAGCCGTCCTCATGGGATGGGTCAACCGCCGCCGCGACCTCGGCCAGATCATTTTCGTCGATCTCCGCGACCGCACCGGCGTCGCGCAGGTCGTCTTCAGCGCCGAACTCAGCGCCACCGTCCACGAAAAGGCCGAGCAGCTGCGCAACGAATTCGTCATCGCCGCCCTCGGCACCGTTAAGAAGCGCGACGCCGACACCATCAATCCCAACATCCCCACCGGCGAGGTCGAGCTCGTCGTCGACGAGCTCCGCATCCTCAACGTCTCCAAGCAACCGCCTTTTCTCCCCTCCGACACCATGCTCGCCAACGAGGAGATGCGCCTCAAATACCGCTACATCGACCTGCGCCGCGACGCCATGCAGTTCAATATCGCCCTCCGCCACAAAGTCGCCATCGCCATCCGCGACTATCTCTCCTCGCAAGGCTTCTTCGAAATCGAAACCCCCTTCATGACCCGCTCCACGCCCGAAGGCGCGCGCGATTACCTTGTCCCCAGCCGCGTCCAGCCCGGCTCTTTCTACGCGCTGCCCCAATCGCCGCAACTCTTCAAGCAAATTTTGATGATCTCCGGCTTCGACAAATATTTTCAGATCGTCCGCTGCTTCCGCGACGAAGACCTCCGCGCCGACCGCCAGCCCGAGTTCACCCAGATCGACTTAGAGATGTCCTATCCGCAGCCCGAGCGCGTCTGGGAAACGGTGGAAGGCTTTCTCGCCGCCGCCTTCAAGGCCGCCGGCCACGAAATCAAAATCAACTTCCCCCGCATGGATTACGACGACGCCATGCGCCAGTACGGCATCGACAAGCCCGACCTCCGCCTGCCCGCCCTCACCGATGTGCGCGACTGCTTCACCTCCGAAGAACTGCAAACGCTGGCGATCAATCAAGACCTGCCGGTGCTCGCCATCCGCACCCCCAAAGTCGGCGAGCTCTCGCGCAAAGAGCGCGACGACATCAAGCCCCTGTTCGTCTCCAAAGGCGGAGCCCGCGTCTTCGAAGACTTCAAGCGCATCGAGAACAAGCATCCCGAAGCCGCCGCAAAAATCCGGGAGAAAGTTCGCGCCAATGCCACCTTCGAGATCCACCAGAAAACAGCAGGCGATCAAGACGACCTGATCGTCCTGGTAGTAGGCTCTGCCCAATCCAGCGCCGACAAAGACGCCCATCCCGCCAGCAAGCGCAAAGTAACGCCCGCAGAAATGGCCATCTACGCCTCCGCCGGCCTGCTGCGCGTAGCCCTCGCGCAAAAATACGCCGACCGTCACGGCATCTTCAAAAAAACGGGAAACCCCGCCCAGGACTACCGTTTCCTCTGGGTTACAAATTTCCCCATGTTCGAATACGATGAGGCCGACAAGCGCTGGATGGCCGCCCACCATCCCTTCACCTCGCCCCACGAAGAAGACATGGACAAGCTCGAAACCGATCCCGCCATGGTGCGCGCGCTAGCCTACGACGTGGTGTTAAACGGTACCGAGCTAGGCTCCGGCTCCATTCGTATTCATAGGCAAGATATTCAAAGCCGAATCTTCCACGCCCTGGGCATGACCGACGAGGAAAGCAAGTCGCGCTTCGGCTTTTTCCTGGAAGCGTTAGAGTACGGCACTCCCCCACACGGAGGCATAGCCCTGGGCCTGGACAGAATAGTAATGATCCTGGCCGGCGCAGAGAGTTTGCGAGAAGTAATCCCGTTCCCAAAAACCGCCGCCGCCAAAGATTTGATGATGGAAGCCCCCACGCCCGTAGCGGATGCGCAGCTCCGCGACTTGGGGATTGGGATCGTCACAAAGAAATAGCCTTGATGGGAACAATTCACTTTGACCGCCTCTCTGAAGCGCTCGAAACGCGAGTATTCTCGCGGGTCAAGTTTCGCAAGCGAAAATTGCCACCCTGTCTATATCACTACACGAGTATGAGCGGGCTTGAGGGCATCATTTCACAAAACCGCTTGTGGGCGACCTCAGCAGCCGAATCGCCTAAGAATGACCAAAAGGAAATCCACTATGGCTGCGAGCTGTTTAAGAAGTTGATCGACGATCAGCTAACGACCGAAATTTCTCCGTTCACCGTGGCAATATTGCACGAACTGAAACCGCTGATCGTAGGTAGGGTCCAGAACATCTTTCTTACGTCATTCTGCACGTTAGATGGCGATGAGGAAATGCACAGGAATTTCGGTGGGTATTGCCTGCAGTTCCCACTCGACAACCGAGGGAGTGTTGGAGTGACAGCTCCGCACGGGCTAGCGGCGGGACAGGGGTTTCTGACTGAGCTAGTACCGGCTATTTATGATCAGAAAGACCAGAAGGCGGCCCTGCTCTCCGTGCTCAATCCTCTTCTTCAGACCTTGGAGGACCGATCGCTCATAGTCGGTATCGATCACGGTGGATGGGCGCGTGCGATGGCGAAGTTCGTTGCCTTCACAGTCTCAGACTTGGCCCTTACGTCCATAACACGCATGAAGGGGCCGGGATTTAGACACGAGAGAGAGTGGCGATTGGTCGTTAGGCCATGTCGACTCCGATTCTCATCCGATCCCACGGAGGCGGACCGGAACTGTGAGTACTTCATTAAGCAAGGACCGCCTAAGAGGCACGTGGAGCTAGCACCCGTCGAGCCGCGATCGACTTTGGTCCCCGGCGCGATTTTCGGCCTTCTGCAAAGCGAGCCCGCTCTTCCGGTCAAGGCAGTTCGATTGAGTTCCTGTCAGCACGACCGAGAAGCCGAGTCAGTCCGGCAATTGCTGAGCAAGCATGACTTAGACGCTGTAGCGGTTCTGAGATCTCGAGTTCAACACAGCTAACCCGTTGGCTACACCGCCTCTTTCGACCGTGCTCGAGTTGACGACATTCGTAATGTGAAGCACTGTGCCGCTCACATTAAGCTCTCTGCGATGTATGGGCTCACCCTACGGTGAAGCCACCCGCCAGTTTCGTGATAGTCGCGGCGGAACGGCCCGCTTCTGGCCCGCTGCGCTAAAATGGACTCCGTGAGGTGTCCATGGCCCAGATGACGCCGCAAGTCTCGGAAGTGCTGGAGAAAGCGCTCGCGCTTTCCACCCAAGACCGCGGTCTGTTAATCGATCACCTGATCGAGAGCCTCGACGAATGGCCCGCGGAAGACGGGGTTGAAGAGGCCTGGGACGAAGAGATCAAACGCCGGGTGGATGAGATTCGCTCCGGCAAGGCCAAGATGATCCCAGGCGAGCAGGTGCTCCGGGAACTCGCCGAAGAGTTCCCTGATGAGCGGTAAGCAGTTCCAGTTTCACCCTGAGGCGAGGCAGGATCTCAGGGAGGCAATCCTCTGGTATCGCAACCGGAGCCCAAGTGTCGCGGCAGAGTTTCGTGGAATCGCATCCAAAGCGATCCGCAACATTGCGAATGCACCGCAGCGCCATCCGAGATACTTGCACGGAACCCGCCGCCTCGTGCTTCGGCGCTTCCCGTTCTCTTTTGTTTACCTCGACGACCCCGACGTGGTGAGCATCGTAGCTGTGGCCCACGCCAAGCGAAAGCCTGGGTATTGGAAGGCTCGGCTCTAATCTCATGCCCGAGAAAATGCTCCATTTCTGCTTGGGTTCCCCGGATAGCGACGTAAGATATTTCTCCGTCAATAACTTACCGGCGTCGTCCGATCACCAGCCCACGGCCACGCCCGCCCTAAGTGATTGATTCTACGTAGGCCAACCGAAACCCCGACGGCGCAAATCCCAGCCGCCTCTTCGCTAACTCCTTATTTAACAATATCTTACAAGGTGTCTATCCAGTAAGTCCTTATTCCTCAAAGATTTAGAGAAGACGCGCTCGTAACTCTTTTGTTTTCAAAGATCACAGGAGGGGGGTATATGTTACTAACCAGTAAACTCCGCCGAAGATCGAGCCTCCGAAGATTCTCCAAGTCACTTCGCCTCCGAACTTCTTGCCTTCACGTTCTTCCCCACATTCCCCCTGTGATTGCCATCACTTTGCGGCGTGATTCCGCCTACCTCCCGCAAATCAATCTCGGTCAATACTCACTCCAGCAGCAATTTCGCTGAACGCGTCTTACGGAAAAAAGAGGAGTTTCTATGGCAGTAAGAGTGCCCGCAATCATCTGGCGTAATCCGAAAGCTGTGTATCGGCGCAGAGTCTGGAATCAGGCTCGACGCGATTCCAAGTGCCGTCTTTATGTTGTCGTGCGATCGGGAATCGGCAACAGCTGCGAGTGGGAAGGCTTGCCCAACCTGGAGATGATCGAAGGCGGCGCCAGCGCACGCGCCCGCAAAGCTGCAACCGGAACAACTCGCTCCCGCGGGTGATCTCCTCATCGACTCCGCGCGAGAAGCGCATTCCCTCGGCGGCCCAGTTGTCCCAGCATCATCTCCAACCGCTGAACCTTGCTCTTTACCCTGCACAGCATCATCTGTCACACTGACCGCTGCTGTTGAGCGGAACTCATGGGGAAGATCCACGTACTGGCGGAGCGCGTTGCCAACCAGATCGCCGCGGGCGAAGTGGTCGAGCGCCCTGCATCGGTGGTGAAGGAGTTGCTGGAGAACGCGCTGGATGCGGGCGCGACGCGGATTCGCATCGGCGTTGAAGCTGGCGGGAAGAAGCTGATCCAGATCGCGGACAATGGCTGCGGAATGGTGCGCGACGATGCCATGCTCGCCTTCGAGCGTCATGCCACGTCGAAGATCAAGGAGACGGACGATCTACTCAGCATCGCAACCCTCGGTTTTCGCGGCGAGGCGTTGCCTTCGATCGCCTCGGTGGCGCGGCTGCACCTCGAGACCTGCGCGGCGGAGGAAGCAGCGGGAACTCTGGTCGAGATCAATGGCGGAAAGATCATCCGCGTGGAAGAAGGCGGCTTTCCCGTCGGCACATCGATCACGGTTCGTGACCTGTTCTTTAATACGCCGGCGCGGAAGAAATTCCTGAAGTCGGAATCGACCGAACTCTCGCACATTGCGTCGCTGGTTACTCATTACGCGCTGGCTCATCCGGAAAAGCACTTCGAACTGCACTCGGCAACGAACGCACTACTCGTCGCGCCTCCTGTCAACGGGCATCGCGAGCGCGTCTACCAGGTGTTTGGCAAGGAGACGCTCGATCAACTCATTCCTCTGGCTGCGGTGCAACCGTTGGAGCGCATCGGCCTTCCGCAACCTCCGCCTTGGCGGCGAGACGCGGAGAAGGCAGACGAGTCCGCTTCGCACGACGCCGCGGACTTCGGCGAGATGCGGTTGCATGGGTTTGTTTCCAAGCCAGAGATCCAGAAGCTCAACCGCAATTCCATCTATGTGTTCGTGAATGGACGGCTGATTCGCGATCGGCTGATTCAGCATGCGCTGATTGAGGCTTACCGCAATATTCTTCCGCCAACTGTTTATCCCGTCGTGCTGCTGTTCATCGAGATGCCTGCCGCGGAAGTTGACGTGAATGTGCATCCGTCGAAGACCGAAGTGCGCTTTCGGCAGCAGACGGTGATGCACGACTTTGTGCGCGATGCCGTGCGCGAGGCGCTGATGAAAGCGCGTCCTGTACCGCAATTCCTGACCGAGATCAGAGCGCAACCAAGTGCGAGTCCAGGACTGACTCCGGGAGCGCGAGCGAGCGAAGGAGAACGCGCGCCTTGGAGGAATCTCTACGAACCGCTGGCTGGAACTGGCGCTCGGAGCGGCTTTGGGCCGATTGGCGAGCAGGGAATTGCGCCGAATGGTGGAGACGGATTTGCGTTGCACGCTCCGACCGTTCCTCCGATCAGTGGACGCTTTGCATTCGAGGGCGGAATCGCGGTGGAAGCGAATGCGGCGGTTTCGCTGGCGCGCGCGCCCGAAGTTTCGGTTCCGGATCATGGATGTGCTCCTCCAATCGATGCGGCATCGCAATCTGCTCCTACGCTTGAATCGCTGCGCACTTTGAAGGCTCTCGGACAGATTCGGAACTCGTTTATCTTGGCGGTGAATGAAGATGGACTCTGGATCATCGATCAGCATGTGGCGCATGAGCGCGTGCTGTTTGAGCGCGTGTTGCGGCAACGCGCGGCGCAGCAAGCGGAGAGCCAGAGAATGCTGATGCCGCTCTTGATCGAGCTGACTCCCGCGCAGCAAGCGGTGTTCAGCGAGATTGCGACCGAACTTGCGCACAACGGATTTGAAGCGGAACCGTTTGGCTCGCGCAGCATCGCGGTGAAAGTTGCGCCCGCGGGAATCGAAGCGTCGCAGATTGAACACATGCTGAACGAAATTCTGGAGCAGCTTACGCGCGAAGATCAGGCGATCAATTTGGAGGCGGTGCGAACGCGAATTGCGGCTTCAATCGCGTGTCATGCGGCGATTAAAGTCAACATGCCGCTGGAACAGAAAAAAATGGAATGGCTCTTGGCGGAACTGGCGAAGACGGAGCATCCGATGTCGTGTCCGCATGGGAGGCCGGTGGTGCTGCGCTACACGATGACGGAAATTCAGCGCGCGTTCAAGAGGATCTAGCTGCGAGCCGCGAGCTACGAGCCTCGAGTCCGGCGTTGTTCCCAGCAGCGGGGCCGAGGATTTCCACTTGGGTCAATTGAGATTACAGCTGTGCGCTGGCGTACGAATTGATTTCGCAGCCGAGGCAGACTTCTTCGAAAACAGGAGCAGTCCAAACCATAGTTTTCACCCCAATCCAGAATGACCTGCGAGGCGCAGGTTGCTAGCATAATAGCATCGGAGGGAAGCCGGGGCGAGGCATTTTTGTCGCTCGCTGCGAGCCATCTGTCGCGGGTCGCTGGTCGTTCGTCGGTTCGGCCCTCAAGCCCGACTTTGGCTTGAGTGGGGCGTTCGACAGCTGGGCAGAGTGTCCCTGTCGCTCGCTCGCGCTTTCTTGCCGTCCACTCGCACTCGATCTCCACTTGTCCTTCGCATCCTATTGCGTATTGACGAAAGCTGCTCCACTCCCAATCTTCCGGACGCTCACAGGCGTCTGGCACTGAGGGGAGAACTCCCTGAAACGATCTCGGCGGAACTGGTAGTGTAGGGGTCCTTCGACTGCGCGGCGTCCTCGCGCTTTGCGCGAAGACGCCGTTCCGCTCAGGATGACACGGCTTGAAGAGGGACAAGAGAGCGGATTCCTCACTTCGTTCGGAATGACAAGATTGAGTGAATTCATTCTTTACTTCGTTCGGAATGACACGACTGGAGAGTTCGGACGGGTGGCCCTGCGGCGGTCCGCGGTGGCGGACCCGGCTTTGGGAACCGAACAATGCGGCGGCAGACCCGGTTTGGAAACCGAACAATTTTGGGGTGCGTGGGGTCACATTTTTGTTGTGGTGGTTTTGATATATAGACGATAAGGGTTTCTGGAATCCCCTCCGATTCCGAGTCTTGAGGACGAAGGGGATTTATGCGCCGCCGTGATTTACTGCACTTTTCTGCCTGCAAGATTTCCTGCTTTTCATTTTTCCGCATCGTTTTAAGGTCATTGGGCGGTTTGATGGTGCTGGCGGCGGCGGCGATGGCCTTCGTCTTGGTGATGGCGGCTGGATTGGCGTGGGCGCAGGACGCGTCTACCGGGGCGCTGCGCGGGGCGGTGGTGGACGCGGCGGGCGCGGCGGTGACGAATGCGGATATTGTCGCGATCTCGGTGGAGACGGGAATGCGGTATCACACGGGGACGGATGTGGCGGGGCGGTTTGTGGTGGATATGCTGCCGCCGGGGAATTACTCGGCGCGGGCGGAGGCGGAGGGGATGTCGCCGCAGGTTTCGCCGGTGATTCGCGTGGACGTGGGGGCGCGGCAGGAGTTGACGTTTAAGCTGACGGTGGCGGGACCGAAGGAGACGGTGACGGTGTCAGCGGCGCCGCCGACGGTGGATACGAGCCCGACGGGGGAGTCGGCGCTGATTGACGAACATTCGATTGCGAATTTGCCGCTGGCGGGAAGACGATTTACGGATTTGCTGCTGCTGACGCCGGGCGTGACGCAGGACCCGCGGGGGCTGACGTCGGGGACGAATGGGGACCTGTCGTATGGCGGGATCCGCGGGTACAACACGAGCTACCTGGTGGATGGGACGGACGACAACAACGGATTTTTTGCGCAGGCGCGGGGTCGGTATCGGGCGCCGTATCAGTTTTCGAATGAGGTGGTGGCGGAGTTTCGGGTGTCGTCGAACAGCTATGGAGCGGAGTCAGGGCGGTCGGGCGGGGCGGTGGTGAATGTGGTGACCAAGTCGGGCTCGAACACATGGCATGGGGGCGCGTTTTATTACTTGCGGGACAGCGGGATTGGCGGGGCGGCGCCGGCGTTTGTGGGATTCAATCCGAGCGGAGTGCAGCACCAGTTTGGGGGGACGGTGGGGGGGCCGATCGAGCGCAATAAAATGTTCTTTTTTGCGGGATACGATCAGCATATTTTTCACCTGCCGACGGTGGTGGAATTTGACAATGGGGCGATGACGGTGGTGCCGCAGTGGACGTATCCGCTGATTGGGGATTTCGAGAAGTGCGATCCGAGGATTGGCGGGTCGGCGTGCGACCGGGCAATTGTGGCGGGGTGCCCGCCGGCGGAGGCAGGGCAGCCGCCGTGCATTCCGGCGAATGTGGCGACGGCGGCGGCGCAGCTTTCGGCGCAGGGAGGGACGTTCCGGGCCGACATGCTGGGCGACACGGGATTTTTGAAGCTGGACCGCGTGCTGGGGGCGCGGGAGTTGCTGTCGTTGCGGGTGAGCACGTCGCGGTATTACGGGACGAATAATGTTTTTCTGGACCCGTCGAGCCCGGTAACGAACGACGCGGTGAGCGGGAATGGGCAGGAAGAAGTGAGGACGGAGAGCGCGGCGGTGACGCTGACGAGCAGCCTGACGCCGCGGTGGACGAGCCATTTCAGGGCACAGTTTTCGCGGGACCTGCAGCAATCGTTGCCCAACTCTACGGCGCCCAAAGCGGAGATTTATAACTGGATCGATGACATGGGAGAGTCGTCGATATTGCCGCGACAGACGCGCGAGCACCGGCTGCACCTGGCGGAGACGATGAGCGTGAGCCGGGGAAGGCACGAATGGAAGTTTGGCGGCGACATGATGCGGACGTGGGATTACAACTATTTTCCGTCGCTGTTTGGGGGGGAGTACATCTTCGATTACATCGTGGTGAATCCGTGGACGTTCACTCCGATGCATGGGGGGCTGGAACTGACGCCGCTGCGGGCTTGGGCGCATACGGTGATGCCGAGCTGGGATTTCGATGCGGCGAGTTGGAGCGGGCCGCCGGCGAACGTGGCGCGGTATTATGTGCAGAATTTCGGGAATCCGGTTTCGCATCCTGACAGCAATGATTACGCGGCGTTTGTGCAGGATACGGTGCGGCTGACGCATCGGTTATCGGCGAGCCTGGGCGTGCGCTACGACTTGCAGACTTTTTCGAAGGCGGGGAGGGTGAGCAATCCGCTATGGCCGTTGGCGGGGCAGATGCCGGAACCGACGAAGAACTTTGCGCCGCGAGTTGGGCTGGCATACGCGATTGGGGAGCGGCGGCCGGTGATGGTGCGGGCGGGATTTGGGATTTTCTATACGCGGATTCCGCAGATTTATCAGTCGGCGGTGATTAACGATAATGGGGTGAACGACCAGTTTCTGTCGCTGGATAACACCGACTACTACGAGAACAAAGTTTTTCCGCAGTATCCGAATGTGGCGGTGAATTGCCCGCGGGGACCGGTGACTTGCACGCTGCCGGCGGCGTGGCAGCAATATGCGACGAACGAGGTGTCGGCGTTTGGACCGGGATTTAGGACGCCGCGGGTGCAGCAGGCGAGTCTGCGGTTGGAGCGCGAGTTTTCGGATGGATTCACGGGTGAGATCTCGTACCTTTTTGTGCATGGCGTGGACATGATCCGGGCGCGGGACGTGAATCTGCCGCCGCCGACGTTTTACAGCTATCCGATCTACGATCCGACGGGGACGAACTTTCAGAACACGTTCTATAACGTAGAGTCGTTTTCGACGTGGCAGACGACGTACAGCATCAGCTGCCCATTTCCTCCGTGCTTTAACGTGCTGCAACGGCCGATTCCGCAGCTGGGAGCGATCGATCAGTTCGAGAGCGCGGCGTCAAGCGTTTATCACGGGATGACGCTTTCATTGAACAAGCGGATGTCGCGAGGATTGTCGTTCCGGCTGGCCTACACGTGGGCGCACGCGATTGACGACGGGCAGGATGCGCTGGTGGCGGGGCAGCCGGCGACGGTGCAAAACTCGTATGCGGCGAACAGCGAACGCGGGCCTAGTGTAACCGATCAGCGGCAGCGGCTGACGATTGCGGCGGTGGAGGAGCCGCATTTGTTTGACCACGGGCAGAAGGTGCTGAGCTCGATGCTGAACCACTGGCGAATTTCTGGCGTGATGACGTATGGGTCGGGGAGGCCGGCCAATGCGGAGGTTTCGGGAGATCCGAACCAGGACGGGAACACGAGCAACGACCGGCTGGCGGGCTATGGGCGCAATGCATTTCTGGGTCCGGATTACGCGACGATGGATTTGCGAGTGGGAAGAAAAATGACCTTCGGGGGGCACTACCATTTGGTCCTGAATGCGGAGTCATTCAATCTTTTCAACCGCGACAACCAGACTTACACGATCGCGGATACGGGCTTTTATAATTCGGCGGGAGAATTTATTAAGTACACGCAGTATGCCGGGGGAACTTACTATCCTGGTTACTACCAGAAACCGACGAATTTCATGAAAGTGAACAGCGCCTATGCTCCCCGGCAGCTGCAATTATCGATGCGGCTGAATTTCTAGATGCGGAAAGTGGGAGAACGAGGCTGCGGTACAACTCATCTCGCGAGGGTCGTTACGGCAGCGACTGAAGCGGCATGCTGCGCAAAGCGGTTGCCGCAACGGTGAAGCGCTGGAGACCCAAAATGCAGCGCAAAGGTGAGCTTTGCCCATCTGGAACCTCGCGAGTAACGCCGGGTGTTTCATATTGGGAAAGGGGAATGTTGCCGCAGGGAATAAAGGCGAGCGACAGTAAAGCCGACATTTTACGGCTAAATTCGCGGGGATCATCGAGATCGCCAGCAAGAGATGAGCGCAGGTGGCAGTGAAAAACGACTGCGATTCGCGACGCGCAGAACTGGGCTCATGCGCACAAGGCATCGTAAGTGAGCGTAACAGCGCGGAATCGGCAGGGGATTTCGATCCGTCGGGGCAAGACAATATTCCTCCAGTTACCCAGGCTCCTTTGATTGCCACTATTTAGTCGATTGCAGTCGGGATATTCGCTTTCAACCGACCGTTTGGGTGCGTAATTTGCGCTGTGGAAAAAAGGCATTGGCAAGTTTGCGCGATGAGGGAAAGACCGGGCGGTGGGGTGAATGGAAAAAAAATTCTACATATTCCTCTTGACTTAGTAGGCGAGGCTTGCCATAACTAAATGGTCCCGTCAGGACGAGTTGGGGGGTGTAGCTAATTGGCGGAAGTTCGACTTCAAGAAGGTGAGTCCCTCGAAAATGCTCTGCGCCGCTTCAAGCGGAAGGTACAAACCGAGGACATAATCAAGGAAGTAAAACGTCACTCGTTCTACCTGAAGCCTGGAGAAAAGAAGCGCGTGAAAGAAGCGCTGGCGCGTAAGCGCAGCCGAAAAAAAGCTCGAAAAGAGCAGGACTGAAAAAGGGAAGGGCCGTGTCCGCAACGGAGACGGCCCACCTCATCCATTTGGAAGTGCCATTGGTTTTCTGGCGGGCAGTTAAGCAGTGATCCAGGCGGTGCACAACCGCGTGGCGGGCCGAACCCACAGGTGAAATGCACGGGGGACTAAAAATCTCCTGCCCACGTTGTGAGCCGGATCCTTCCCTATTCGGGTCTTGCGTGTTGCGCAGGGTCGGGGAATGGGAGTGCCTCTTCCAATGGAATTCCAGGACAAGATTTTGAAGTGTGTGGATTGTGGTACAGACTTCGTCTTCACAGCCGGCGAACAGCTGTTTTTCCACGACAAACAATTCAAGAACGAGCCGAAGCGATGCAAGAACTGCAAAACCAAACGGATCGCGGCTTCGGGGCTGAGTTCGCAGGGAGGACATTCGAACTCGAAGTTCGAAACGCGGACGAACTGCTCGCAGTGCGGCAAAGAGACGACCGTGCCGTTCCGGCCGACGCAGGGACGTCCCGTGCTTTGCCGGGAGTGCTTCCAGCAGGGGCGGCGCGTGGCAACGGCTTGAGGAACTTCGGGGGATGATCGATGTCTGCCGCGGGTGCTAGCCCGCGGCGCGACCCTGTTGCGGAGAAGGAATCGGAGTCGCGTCGCGTCCATTTCTATGAGACGGGCGCGGACGAGGAATATCTTCGGTACGGGCGCGGAGTCTTTCTCTGGAATTCGCGAGGTTCCTCGTCAGTGAGCCCATTAGGAAGCCGTTCGTGCTTCCGTTTTCCAAATGCATGAAATCGAGTCGATGGAAGGAAAGGCGCGCCGAGTGCTGCAACAGAAGCGGGCTCGGGTAGTATAGGAATGTGACGCGCTTCTACATCGAAAATTTCGGTTGCCGGGCGACGCAGGCGGATGGGGCAGCGCTGGAGCGGCAATTTCTGGCGCGAGGACTGGAACGAGCGCCGGCATCGCGCGAGGCGGAAATCGTCGTGCTCAACACGTGCACGGTGACGGAGGGAGCGGATAAAGATGCGCGCGCCTCGATACGCCGGTTGCAACGAGTGAATCCCGGGTGCCGAATTCTGGTGACGGGTTGTTACGCGCAGAGGGCGCCGGAGGAACTGGCCGCGCTGCCGGGCGTCACCTGGGTGGTGGGGAATTCGCACAAGCATCGGGCGGCGGATATTGCGATTGGGTCGGCGGGATTTGTTCCGCTCGCGGCCCTCTCAGCGGAGAGTGCCGAGGACCCGCACACAGCACGCGATTGCGTGGGGCACGCTCAGGATTCTTGGGGGCAGCCTGAAATCGTGGTGGGAGATATTTTTGCGCATACGGAGTTGATGGCGGCTCCGGTGTTTGAGGCGGCGAACGAGCGCACGCGACCGAATTTGAAGGTGCAGGATGGATGCGACAATCGCTGTTCATTTTGCGTGATCCCGTTTGTGCGCGGCCACAGCCGTTCGCTTCCGGAGGAGCGAGTGCTCTCCGAGGTGCGAACGCTGGTGGCGGGCGGATATCGGGAAGTGGTGATTTCAGGGATCAACTTGGGCCGGTGGGGAAGGGATCTGGAAAACAGTTCTCAGTTCTCGGTTCTCAGTTCTCAGTTGAAGCCGGCTACCAGCGGCCGGCGACTGGAATATTTGATCAGGGCCATTCTGGCGGGGACTTCTCTGGAGAAATTGCGCATCAGTTCGGTGGAGCCGATGGATTGGAGCGACGAACTGATTGAGCTGGTCGCTACTTCGCCACGTATTGCCAAGCACGCGCATGTGCCGATGCAGTCGGGAAGCGATGCGGTGTTGCGGCGCATGCACCGCAAGTATCGGCCATGGCACTACCGGGAGAAGATTTTGAAGATCCGGGCGGCGATGCCATGGGCGGCGATCGGAGCGGATGTGATGGTGGGATTTCCGGGCGAGAGCGAGGCGGAGTTCGGCGAGACGCGGCGCATGATCGAGGAACTGCCCTTCACTTACCTTCACGTGTTCACCTATTCGGCGAGGCCGGGCACGCCGGCGGCGAAGCACACGGGGCAGGTTCCGGTGGCGATTGCGCGAGAGAGAAACGCCGTGCTGCGCGAGATGGCAGCGGCGAAGAAGGCAACGTTCATGCGGTCGCTGGTTGGGACAACGGTGGAGGCGATCACGTTGCAGACGGGCGGACCCGACTTCACCGAGGCGCTCACGGAAAACTATTTGAAGGTGAGGATTGCCGGGCGCATGACGGCGAATCGCTGGATGGAACTGCGGGTCGCGGGAGTTGAGCGCGAAGCGCTAATCGGCGAGGCGCTAATTGGCGAGACTGGGATTGGCGAAACGAGGGTGGGTGAAACGCTCGGCGAGATTGCGAGCGGAGACCCGGCACAATTTTCGCACCGGGAAGCGATCTGTCGATGACCGAAAGCCGCCCGAGGCGGTAGTTACTTTGAAGTTCCCCGGGGCGACAAACGCATTGACCTGGAATGTTTTGGCCGCTTACGATCAGAACATACCAGATGCTGAAAGCGCCTCTGCTTATGTCATGGCCTGCGATGCGATGTGCCACCTGTTTGCTGCTGGCATGCTGGATTCCCGCCCAGATGTTGGCGGACGAGCCGACGTCGGCGATGCTGTACACCACCGGATCGGCGTGGGTGAATGGGAGTGAAGTGCCGAAGTCGGCCGCAATTTTTGTAGGGGACATGCTGCAGACGAGGTCCGATTCAAGCGCTAGTATTCAGGCTAACGGATCGAGCGTGATGGTGATGGCGGATTCGCTGGTGAAATTTGAGGGTCCGGCGATTGAGATTGAGCACGGCGGAGTGCGGGTGACGACCTCGCAGTCGCTGGCGGCCCACGCCGGCGATGTGACGATTACGCCGAAGGCAAGTTCGTGGACGGAGTTTCAGGTTGTAGAGGCCGACGGCGTGGTACAGATAATCGCCAGCAAGGGAGATGTGACGGTTCAAGATCCCCAGGGGACGACCACGGTTGCCCAGGGCGGGCAGACGACGCGCGACGAAACGACCGGACCGGAGAAAAAGAAGAAGAAAAAGAAGGGTGGGGCCTACGGAGGAACAGGCAGCATCATGAGTTCGCCGTGGGTTCTTTATGGGGGTCTGGCGGGAGCTGGGGGAGGAATCACCTGGGTGCTGTTGCAGCATAGTCCGCCAGCCAGTCCGGCTTGCCGCACGGATCCTTGCCAATAAACTCGTGTCAAGAATCGTCTCAATCGACCTGTGTGAATGAGAGCCGTGTTAATGAGTTGTTGCCGATGAAGTTCCTGCCGATGAGTATGAAAGCGAGCGATTGAGTCCATGTCGCGCTATATTTCCTACCGGGATTTCGATTGGGTGCTGCTGGGATTTGTACTGGCGATCTGTGCAGTGGGCGTAGGGGAGATTTACAGCGCGACGGAGCACACCAAGTTTGCCGGCTCGCACATCAAGCAAATCTATTGGATTCTGGGCGGGTTGGCGGCGATGTTCGTGGTCAGCCTGGCTAACTATCACGCGATTCTTGAACAAATCCACTGGATGTACATTGTTTCACTGGCCTCGTTATTCGCGGTGCTGCTGTTTGGGCAGAAGTATCTGGGGGCGCGGCGCTGGATCAAGATGCCGGGGGGAGCGCACTTCCAGCCGTCGGAGTGGGTGAAGCTGATTTTGATTTTGGCGGTGGCGAAGTATTTTGCCGATTTGCAGCAGCGGGATTTGTCCTGGCCGGATTTTTTGAAGGCGGGGGCGATTGTGGGCTTTCCCATGCTTCTGGTGCTGGCGCAGCCGGACTTGGGCACCGCGCTTACCTATCTGCCGGTGGCAATTATGGGTTTGTTTCTGGGAGGGTTGCACTGGAAGCAGGCGTTGGTGGTGGCGCTGATCCTGGGCTTGCTGTTGCCGATCGCATGGGTGAAGGTGCTGAAGCCTTATCAGAAAGAGCGGCTAACCAGTTTTCGAGATCCGGATGCGGACCGTCAGGGCTCCGGTTATCAAGTGAATCAGTCGTTGATCGCGGTGGGTTCGGGAGGGATTTGGGGTAGCCGGCAGGGATCGCAGACGCATCTAGCGTTTTTGCCGGTGCCGCAGACGGACTTTATTTTTGCCGCATTCGCGGAAGCCCACGGGTTTGTAGGAGCCTTGGGGGTTCTGCTGTTATACTTTATTGTGCTGATGCGTTTGACGCAGAATGCGCAAACGGCGCCCGACCGCGCCGGCGCGTTTCTGGTGATGGGTGTGGTGGCTGTGCTTAGCTTTCATATCCTGGTCAACGTTGGCATGGTGGTTGGCTTTATGCCGGTCACCGGAATACCCCTGCCGCTGATGAGTTACGGCGGGTCTTCCGTGCTGTTCATGTTTCTGGCGCTGGGCATCGTGATGAACGTCAGGATGCGCCGCTTCGTGAATTGAGACGGAGAAACAGAAGTTGGGCGCTCAAGGAGCGCGAAACAAGTTTCAAGGAAGCAAGATTACGTCGGCCCTCGCGAAAAGTAGGGCAGATTGCCGGCGCAGTGGAAGCCGGACAGGATTGAAGCCGGTCAGGCGGGGAACGGCCCCCTCGAAGGTTCGAGTGTGTGGCCACAGGCCTGACGGTACGGCTCAAATGCGATCAGTGCAGATACGCAAGAAAAAACCCTGCAACGCAGGTCCCGGAATAGTTTGGGAACCTGCCCGTTCCGCCCAGGAACGACGCTGAACGCCACCGATCCTTCCGCCGCTCCACGTCCGGTAAGCAACACCCGGAGCATCGATGAACAAGGAACTGTTTGTATCAGCCACCCCGCATGAGACCAAGGTTGGCGTCACCGAAGACGATCAATTAGCGGAAATCTACCTCGAGCGGGAAAACGAATATACATTAGCGGGATCAATTTATAAGGGTCGAGTGACGCGCGTGCTGCCGGGCATGCAGTCGGCCTTTGTGGATATTGGACTGGAGCGGGACGCCTTCCTGTACGTCTCCGATTTCATGGATTTGGAACAGCAGGATGAGGATCTGGATGAAGCCATCCCAGCGAACCGGCCGGTGATCGAGGCGCAGCCGCGGCGTCCGATGGAAGCAGCGACGGACGAGGCGCAATTTGACGAGGTGGAGAGCGCTGAAGGAAACGGGTTCGCGGCGGCGGCGACGGAACCGGGGAACAGCGCGGACACATTGCGAGATAGCCGCGACTTCAGGGGAAGACGGCGGCGGCGCGGTCGGCGGCCGGAGAATGGCGAGCGCGATCATGGACGCGGCGGGAATGGCGGACGGGTCGAATCGCGCGACACGCGAAGTGATTCGCGCACGGACAATCGAAGCGATGCTCGAAACGACACGCGAAGTGAATCTCGAACGGACTCTCGCAGTGAGATGCGGAACGATACGCGGAGTGACCGCGGACAATCGGGAGAACGAATCGAGCCGCGGGGATTTCAACGTTCGTACTCTGGCGGGCGGCCAGGACGCGACTATGATTACGGTCCGCCTCCCGGTTATCAACCGATTATTCTGCCGGGTGAATCAATTTCAAAATATCAGCGGCAAGCGCAGGCTGCGGCTGCGGCGACGACTCCCGCACCGGAGGCGGCGCCTCCGAGTGCGATCGTGTCGACTTTTCCAGAGGACGAGCCCATTTTCGCGACGGGAGAGTCGGAGCCGTTGCATGAGCAACATGAGTCGGTGCCGCAGGCGATCGAGGAGCAATCGCATGTGGAGGCTTCACCGGTAGAGACGTCGCGGTTTGAATCGTCGAGCGTGGAATCGTCGCCGGTGGAATTCAGCACTCGCGAATCCGCTGCCATGCGGGCTACGCCGGACGTTGAGGAATTGCGCAAGGAGGTGGAGCCCGAGAGAGAGACGGGATCTGCGGCTGTTGTGCCGCAGGCTGAATTCGCGCACGAAGCCGATTTCGCGGCGGCTTTGGGAAGAGCGGACGCCGACACACCGGCAGACGAAATCAAATACGAAGCAGAGCATCGCCAGGCCGGGCACGGCCATGTGGAAGAGCAGGAGATCGAGGAAGAAGAGGCGGAACTGGCGGGATATGGAGAAGAGCCGGGCGACGATTATGGCATCGAGGAAATAGAAGAAGAGACACAGGCTGCGGGCGGCGAGATCGTGCCCGCTGGATTGGGAGAAGCCGCGGCGGTTGGGTCGGCTGAGGCGGGGGAGAACGGGGAGCTTCCGGAGGCGGTTCTGGAAGCCGAGGAACGCGAGGCGGAAGAACTGGAACTGGAGGAGGCGCAGGCTGAGGCTGAGGCCCTGCTTGAGGCCGAGGCAATTGGCGAGGGCACGATCGATGCGAGCGCCGTGGTGCGTGGTCCGGCGATCGACGCGAGACTGGCTCAACGAACCGCCCGGCGCGGCTTTGATCGGGGAGCAGACCGACAGCAGCGAGGGGGACGGCGCGGCCAGCGGCGGCGATTCCGGCGGCGCGAAAATCAGGTGGTGCCGCAGATCAGCGAATTGCTGAAAGAAGGACAAGAGATTCTGGTGCAGATCGCGAAGGAACCGATCGGAAAGAAAGGCGCACGCATCACGAGCCACATCGCGCTGCCGGGGCGTTTCCTGGTGTTTATGCCGACGGTGAACCATACAGGTGTGTCAAGGAAGATTGCTTCGGAAGATGAGCGGCAGCGGCTGAAACAGATCATTCAGAGCGAGAGGGAAAACGGGGGCGGGGGCTTTATTGTTCGGACGGCGGCGGCGGGGGCTTCGGACGATGAACTGCGCGCCGATATCCGCTTTTTGAAGAACCTTTGGAATGAGATTAAATCGCGTTCGGACGAGAGCAAGTCGCCGGCCCTTATCTACCATGATTTGAACGTGGTAGAGCGGGTGCTGCGGGATCAGGTGAGCGCGGATTTCTCGGTCATCTGGGTGGACACGGAGACCGAGTACGAGCGCATTCTGCGGTTTGCGAACCGATTCCAGCCGGGGCTGGTGAAGCGCGTGAAGCTTTATACCAAAGAAACCCCTTTGTTTGAACAGTTTGGGCTGAACGAAGAGATCAACAAAGCACTGAAGTCGAAGGTGTGGCTGAAGAGTGGCGGATACATCGTAATCAACCAGACCGAGGCGCTGGTGGCAATCGACGTAAACACAGGAAAATACGTGGGTAAGACGGCGCGACTGGAAGACACGATCGTGAAAACGAACGTGGATGCGATTCGCGAGATTGTGCGGCAGATACGGCTGCGCGATCTGGGCGGGATCATCATCATCGACTTCATCGACATGGATGAGCGGCGCAACCGGCAGAAGGTGATGCAGGCGCTGGAGGAGGCGTTGCGGGCCGATCGGGCACCATCTAAGGTGCTTCAATTCAATGACTTCGGGCTGGTGGCGATTACCCGCAAACGGGTGAAACAATCGCTGGAACGGACGATTGGATCGCCTTGTCCGTACTGCCAGGCGACTGGTTTTGTGAAGGCGGTGAATACGGTTTGCGACGAGATTTATGTGGAGATGCGGAAGCTTTCGCATCATCTGGAGCACAGCGACGTGATGTTGCGGGTGAATCCGGAGGTGGCGAAGGCTTTGAAGGCCGGTAACGCCAAGCTGCTCAATGAGTTGGAGGAGCTGACGAAGAAGACTATTATTGTGAAGTCGGACCCGGCACTGCACCAAGAGCAGTTCGACATTCACTAGAATTCGGGAGTTGGGTTCGCTGGGCGCGGCTTCGGCCGCGCCTTTTTAGTTAGCGTTCTCGTTAACTATGCGGTTAACTTTGGGGTGCTTCATTTTTTACCATTTAAATAGCACCTGAGGGGGTCATTTTGTGATATATAAGCCATTCTTATTTTCGGGCTAGTTTGGGCGGTTTTGGGGTGGCGTCCTCTCTGCATCGAGGCTGGCCGGACAACCCTAACTCATACTCCGTGGACCGGGCTGGCGCACGGTTCCCGCAAATGGATGTCTGGCCAAGCTGCCGCTTTGGCCGCGCGCAATGATTGCGGGTTGTCGTCTAACTTGGCCGCTGTATCCGCGTTTCGAGAGTTGTCTCTTCCAAGTGAAAGGAGACCTCCGTCTCCTCGGGACTTTTGCTTATCATGGATGTCCTCGGGTTTCGTCTCCCGGGTTTTGTCCCTTTTTCCGCGTCTGTCCCCATGCTTCCGTCACCGTGTTTCCCTAAACGACCTCATCGCGTAAGATAGTTCCTTCCCTGGGATAGTTTTAAGGAGCCCTAAATGGCTAAAGTGGTCGCATGTCTAAATCTCAAGGGCGGTGTTGGAAAAACTGCAATCGCTGTCAATTTTGCGGCGTACTGCGGGCGAAGTGGCCAAAAGACGCTGCTCGTTGATCTTGACCCGCAGACGAATGCAACATTCTCTTGCATTTCCGTGGACGAGTGGGAAGAGCATGCTTCGAAAAACGGCACCGTTGCGGACCTCTTCGGCGCGCGGACCCATACGTCTGCGGAGGGGAAACAGCGGGATCTCAGCACTATAATTCGCAAGAACGTGTGGGAGGGGATGGACCTCATCCCGTCAAATGTCGAGCTCTTCACGATTGATCTGGAGTTAGCCGGCGCAACGGCGCGGGAGACCAAGCTACGAAAGGCGTTAGCACCGGTCATGGGCGATTACGATATGATCGTGTGTGACTGCCCTCCAAATCTGACGATACCAACTCAGAACGCGCTTGCGGTTTGCACACATTACGTGGTCCCGATTTCCCCAGACTTCCTTTCCGCTTTGGGGGTAGGTCTCCTCTTGGGGCAGGTTAACAAGTTTTGCGACGACATGACGGTGAGCCCGACGTTAGCCGGTATGATTCTCTCTAGAATCGGGCGGCCGGCGCTTCACCGTTCAAGAACCGCCAACTCCCTGCGACAGCAGTTTGGACCCGATGTTTTCGACGCCGAGATCCACGAACGTGTCGCGGTCAGCGAGGCTGTCGAAAAGAACCTCTCCATTTACGCCTTTGACGGAAATGGTTCTGCAGCGCAGGAGTTCGCGGCCATGTCGCAGGAGTTAATAGGACGTATTTCATAGAGGGGAACTGCAATGAAATCCCATGATCTCGCGCAATCGCTCACGACTTTGGCCCGGCTGCTGAAGTCGGGACCTAATGTCGATACTGCGCAATTAGGACTCAAGGATATTTTTGGAGGGCCGAGCAGCTCCCAGGAACTGGCCCTTAACCTTTCGACGCTCGTGAGCCTGTCAAGCGTGGATAAGTCGAGGTGGCTGGACTTAATACGGGAGCACAAGTTCCCGATTGAGGTTCGCCCGCGGGACGGGTCCCGCGATATCTTCGGGAAGCTGTGTGCCTATCTAGAGGCTAACCCGCTGGCGCAAGAGCAACTGAAGGCTAGCGCCACGCGCTCGACAAATCAATCTTCACCTGAGTTGATGCGCGCTCTTTCTACGCTGATGAAGGATATTCCAAAAAATGATCCTACTATTGAACACAAGGAAAAGTCCGGCCAATGAGCCTTCTTCTCAAGGAGACTGAAGCGAACTTTATTTCCTTTAATAGTGAATGGCGCAAGCACATGGCGGACGTGTCCGCGGAGCTAGCGAAGCAGGAGCCTAAATTCCTAGAAAGCTACCGCCGGATAGTATCCTTGCAGGCTTGGCGATCTTTTTTGGAAGCTCGAATCTCCGATGCTAGCCTGTCTTTCTTTCTTGAAGCGCAGAACGATGCATTGACGTCGCACGTCTTCGCGAATCTCGGTTCTTGGCGCTCGGCTCTCAAAGCACTTAGAAGCGGAATCGAAAATGTAATGTTCTGCCTCTATTACAAGGACCACTCCGTCGAATTCACGCTGTGGGAAATGGGGCAGCACAAACCGCCGATCTCGGATTACATGTCTTACCTTGAAAGGCATCCCCGACGGATTAAGGAGCCGTCGGTCGATCCCATACCTCACCTTCAAACCGAGTATGCGACCTTGTCTAAAGCCGTCCATGCTTCAGCGAAAAACTTTCGGATGACCAAGGACGTTAAGGGAACACTTTTGTGGTCCCCGTCACTGGCGAGCTTCGGGCAATGGCAGACTCGTGCGATCGCGGTGCTCCTAAATCTAAACTTGCTTCTTCTGGTCCATTTTCGAAATGAACTCAGAGGAGCCGGCGCGGCACCATTAAGAGAGGCAGTAGGTCTGGCGATCCCTGCGATCAGGTATCCGGATATCAAAACCCATCTTGGAATCGTATTGCGCCAGCCTTAAGAAAGTCGACGCAGCGTCGAGACACAATCTGTTCCTAGGCATTCTGCTTCCCTACCATCCTCTGGTTTGCAGCCGGGTGCCCTACTCATTCGCGTTCTGTGCGAATGAGTGGGCCTTCGACTCGACCAGGACTCTCGAAATTCGAAATAAACCGGGGACAATAAACCGGGGACAGCCATGATAAGTAAAAGTCAAGAGGAGACGGAGGTCTCCTGGCGCTTGGAGGAGTGGGCTCTCGAAGCGGGGGTAGAGCGGTTAAATTAGCGAACGGCCAGCGATCGTTGTGCGGGGCCAAAGCGGCAGCCTGGCCAGACATCCATTTGCGGGATACCGTGTGCGAGCCCGGTCCACGAAGTATGAGTTAGGGTTTGCCGGACGGCCTCGATGCCGACGATGGTAGAACCCGCGTCTCGAAAAGCGCGAGACGTGGGGAACCACCGGTGGAGTAACGCCCGCGGAAGATGACCTGGGCCACCCGCTGGCTCGGAGTTAGGGACAGGTGCTCTGCCTTCTCCAAAGCCTAGGGTGTCGGCGGTCTTGGTTCCGTCCCCAGTCAAGCCAAAAGAAGGCTTGAATGGGCCACCAGCTGGTGCTCGTCAACGAACAACAGCCGGTCCGATTGAAATGGAGGGGTGCGCCGGTGGGATGATGGCCGGCGCAGAATGCCCACCCTTGCAAAGAACGCAAGGTGGGGCAGCCTCAGTGAGGTAGTGGTGGAAGGAAAGCGCGGGCCAGCCCCCGCTTGCGCTAAATGTTCAGGAGTTTTTCGGCTTGGTGGGCGCGGGATTGAAGTTTTTCCAGCGAGGCGGCTAGAGGGGGCTTGGCTTGATCGGCGGCTAGAGGGTTCGTTGTTTGATCGGTGGTCGGGTTGGTTGCGGCGGTGAGGCCGGATTCCGCGGACGGGAGAGCAGCAGTGGCTGGGCTGGTTGCGACGAATTGGCTGACGGCGGTCAGGCGGGATAGTTTTTCTGGGGCTTGCTTGGCTAGTTCCAGTAGGACCCAGAGGGAATCGGCGTGGAGATTCCATAGGGAACTTTTCTTTGGGGAGCGCTTTAGCTCTTCGGTTTCGGTGGTGAGACGGGCGGTCAAGGCGACCATTCTCAGGATGGTGCGGGCGGCGTCGGCCTGTGGAGTGGGTTGGTCGAGGTAGTCGGCGGTGCAAGCTTCGACCTCGTGCGGGCTTAGCATGAGGTTGAAGTAACGCATGGGTACGATTTGGCGGTACTTGGGGTCGGCGACGCGGACGAAGACGCGAATGGATTCTTCGACTCGGCTTAGTTTGGTTTCTTCGGCGTTGAGGATTTGGGCGGTGATGGTCGGCGGTACGTAATTATTTTCGCGAGCGGGGGCGGCGGCGGCTCCGCCTGCGCCTACGTGGTGAGCGGCGCGACCTGCGCCATTTCCGCCGGTGGAGTGAGGAACGGCTTCGCCGCTGCCGACTTTGTAAGCGACGGCTACTACATTCCCTCCTACGTAGTGAGCAGCGGCTTCGTCTTCAGCGCCGACAAGCGCGCCGACGGAATACGCACCTACTGCGGCGCTCGCGCCAAACTCGTGAGCGGCGGCTGCGGCGTTGTGGTTCGCATACGTTGATTTTGGGCGGGAAATCGGGGGGCGGCGTTCCAGTTCTTTTTTTACCCGGGCTACGCGGCGGAATTTATCCAACGCTACTGCATAGTCGAGCTGCAGTAGCTCGGGGCCATTGAGCGCCTGGACGTGCTCGACCGTTACTTCAATTCCTTCACTGGTGGTGAGGATGCTGCCGCCTAGTGCTTCAAGCTGGCGGGCGAATTCTTTTAGTTCGTCGGTGGCGGCGGCGAAGAGGATATGAAAACGCTCGCCGAATGAGGCGTTGTAGGGCGCCAGGGTGGCGAGGACTCCGGGATGGTAGATGGATGCGCCGAGCTGCGTTTTGAGTTCGCGGACGCGGGAGATGATGCCGGAATCCATGAGGGCGGTGAAATCGAAAAAGCGGTTGGACTGCTCGAGCAGAGGGCCGAACTCGCGGAGGAGTTGGACGTGGTCTTCGGGGAGATCGGGGACATCGGACTCGGAGAGAATTTCGAGGAGAGCGATTTCGAAAGGCGAGAGCGGGATGGAGCCGTCGAGGCCGTAGCCGCGGCGATGCCACTGTCCGGGGACGCGCGGATGACGATAGAGGAAGGTGACGATGAGATCGATCTTGTCGCGATGGGAGGCGGAGTCGTCGCGCTGGCGGGCAAAGTGGCGGAGGAGCGCCTCGGCAACTTCGGCGTCGAGGTCGGGCTTGAGGCCGGTGCGAAGCATGGCGGGAGTGATGGCCATGTCGAGAAGCTGCACCCAGAGCGACATTTTGCGGAGGGTGAGGCGAAGGTCGGTGGCGTGGGAGATGGCATGGTGCGAGAGGTCGGCGGGGGCGGGGAGTTCTCCGCCAAGCTGGTCGCCGAGGAGGCGCTGATAGAAGGCCTGGACGGTGGCCAGTAAAGCAAGCTCCCAGTTTAAGTCCTCGATCAAACCAGCTCCTTATGAGATCGGACAGCGCGAGGGACAAGCTCTAGTAAAACTGAAAGTAAAGGCGGGCGCAATTAATTAGAGGGTTACGGAGGTGACGGAACTTGTACGTCAGTTCTTGAGCTCTCAGCTCTCAGCTCAAGATTCCACGGCGCGGTGCGGGGTTGGACGGGGGAATCAACAACGGCATCAGCAAGAACAACAACTGGGGCGGGGGGCTGAAGCGCGCGCGATTGTAGTCATTCGTCGATCTAGTGTTCGGTCTGGGCGCGGGCTGCGGGGATTATTGGAAGACTACGGTTTTGGTGCCGTAGAGGAGGATGCGATTTTCTACGTGCCAGCGGACGGCGCGGGAGAGAACGATTTTTTCGAGGTCGCGACCTTTCTGGATAAGGTCGTCGACGGAGTCGCGGTGATAGATGCGGACGACATCCTGCTCGATGATGGGGCCGTCGTCGAGGATTTGGGTGACGTAGTGAGCGGTGGCGCCGATGATTTTGACTCCGCGCTGGAAGGCTTGATGGTAGGGCTTGGAGCCGATGAAGGCGGGAAGGAAGGAGTGGTGAATGTTGATGACGTTTTGCGAGCCGAGAGCAGCGATGAATTCGGGGGAGAGAATTTGCATGTAGCGGGCGAGGACGGCGACGGAACATTTGTGCTCGCGGAGGAGGGCGAGTTGGCGGCGCTCGGACTCGGCTTTGTTGTCTTTGGTGACGGGGAAGAAAAAGAACGGGATGCGATAGAAGTCGGCGATGCGCTGATTGTCGGGATGATTGGAGACGATGAGGGGGATGTCGCAGCGGAGCTCGCCGCTTTGATGGCGGTAAAGGAGGTCTTGCAGGCAATGGTCGTACTTGGAGACGAAGATGGCGAGGCGCGGACGCTCGGAGGAGAGGGCGAGACGCCAATCCATTTGGAAGTTGCGGGCGACGGAGGAGAAGTGGGAGGCGAAGTCGGCGAGAGGGAATGTGAAGTTGGAGATGTCGAACTCGATGCGGGTGAGGAAGAGGCGGGAGGCCTCGTCGCCGTGCTCGTCATTGGTGAGAATGTTGCCGTTGTTTTTGAAGATGAAGTCGGCGATGGAGGCGACGATGCCTTTGGCGTCGGGACAGGAGACGAGAAGGATGGCGGAGTTGTGCATGGGTTTATAAGAAAGGCTTACCACAGGGGCGCGGAGTTTTCACGGCAAAACCTTAAAACTCGATTACCAGAGAGGACACGCAGGCAAGCGTTTTTTGGCATGCTGCGATTTAACGGCTTGACTCGATCTTGCAGGCAATCTGGGTGAGAGGCAACGTCTCAGGCACAGACTGGTTTCGAGTGGGGCCATTTTGAGTGTAATCGCGATTTTGCGACAGTAGCGAGGCGTCAAGCAAAAAAGGCCAGCGCGAGCTTGGAGAGAGATTCGATGCGCTGGCCTGCATGTCAACAATCTAGGATTGTTGGTGGTAAGCAGTTTCACTGTTTGGCTAACGGGCGGTCTGTTCAAAATTGCTCACTCTTGAAGGAACTAAGGTGGATGATTACGCGGGGTGAGGCTCTTCGACTTTGGTGTTAGCGGGTGTTTGGAGCAAACATGCGAGGCGAACTCTTTATCGGGGAGTGCTTCGAAGCTCTGCTTCATGGCATCTAAGGTGTCGCCTACTGGCGGCCCGACAGCATTGAATACCCACGCACACTGGGAGCATCCCCAACCACGAAACAGCGGTCGGTCCACCCACACGAGTTCGCGCAACATATCCTATTATGCCCGAAGCAGCTGGTTGCTCTCAGGACGGAAAAGAACGACTTGCGGGGCATACGTCCTCGCTTGGCTGCGGCGAGTCGTCTCGCTGGTCATCCGGTGTAAATCGGTCGTCTGCCAGAAAAAATGGCACAGCCATCACCTAGGCTGTGCCACTGATTGGAGCAAACGACCACGAGAGGGCCGCACAGCTCGTAGGGGCAAACGGCCACGGGGGGCCGCACAGCCCGTGGTAATCAAACTACAAGCCCACGAATTTGGAAATCTGTTCAAAATTGCTCACTGTGGAATTCGGGGATTGGGCTGATGAGCCGCGTGAGGTTCGCACGGCAGTTGGAGCAAACAGGCTGTTTGCGCAAGCTTGCGCCGTCTATTCGCCCCCGCCGATAATCACATCTTATTTTTTGAGTGTCTTTAGGATTTCGCGGGCGGCGTTGGCGCCGGAGGCTCCAGTTAGGCCAGTGCCGGGATGGGTGCCGCTGCCGCAGAGGAAGAGTCTGTCGATCGGCGTTTTGTAACGGGCCCAGTCGAGGAGCGGGCGCATGGTGAAGAATTGGTCGAGTGCGAGTTCTCCGTGGAAAATGTGGCCGCCGGTGAGGCCGTAGGTGTCTTCGAGATCCTGCGGAGTGATGATTTGATGGCGAAGGATTTTTTGCGGGAGGTCGGGGGCGTAGTGGGCGATGGTTTTTACGACGGTTTCGCCGAGCGCCTTGCGCTGGGATTCCCAGTTGGCGGGGGATTTGGTTCCGTCGGCGGCTTTGAGATTGAACGGGGCGTATTGCACGTAGATGGACATGACGTGCTGGCCGGCGGGGGCGAGGGAAGGATCGGAGAGCGAGGGGAAGGCGATTTCGAGATATGGAGCGCGGGAGAAGCTGCCGTATTTGGATTCGTCGAAGGCGCGCTCTAGGTAGTCGATTTCGGGGGAGACTTGGAGGCGGGACGCGAGGAGGTTGGGAGTTTCGGCGGCGCGGGATTTTAGGGCGGTGAAGTCGGGGAGGGCGGAGAGGGCGAGATTGATTTTGGCGACGGTGCCGGCGCAGCGAAAGTTCTTGATTTTTTGCACGAAGTCGGGCGGGAGATGAATGGGATCAACGAGACACATGAAGGTGCGGCGGGGATCGGCGTTGGAGACGATGGCGCGGGCGGGGATTTCTTCGCCGTTAGCGAGGACTACGGCGGTGGCGACGCCGTCTTTGATAAGGACTTGTTCGACGGCAGCGTTGGTGCGGATTTCTGCACCGGCTTCTTGGGCGGCGGCGGCCATGGCGGCAGTGATGGCTCCGGCTCCGCCGATGGGGAATTGAGGAGTGCCGGCGGGAGTGGGATCGGCGGCGGCGCGGATGAGAAGCACTAGCGCGCTGCCGGCGGACCAGGGGCCGAGGAAAGTGCCGAAGATGCCGCGGGCGGCGATGGTGGCGCGGAGAGGCTCGGTGTCAAAAAATTCGGCGACTAAGTCGGCGACGGCCATGGGGCCCCAGCGGAGGACGCGGTAAAGATCTTTTTTGCCGAGGTTGCGGATGGAGCGCCCGGTTTTGAGCATGCCCCAGAGATCACCGCTGGAGGGATTGTCGATGTTGGGGGGCGTGAGGGCGAGGGCTTCGGCGATGACCTTACTTATTTTTGCGAGGGCGGCGGCGAAATCGGCATAGGCGGCGGCGTCTTTCGGGGACCACTGACTTATTTCCTGCGCGGATTTGTTTGAGTCGGAGTGGAGGACGAGGGCGCGGCCGTCGGGGGTTAGGGAGACAGTGCTGATTTCGGAGGGCGCAAATTTCAGGCCGTGGCGCGCGAGTTGCATGTCGCGGACGATGTCGGGGCGGAGCGGGCCGGCGGAGTGCGCGAGCGTGGAGCAGCGGAAGCCGGGGTGAAATTCTTCGGTGATGGCGGCGCCGCCGACCTGGGCGCGGCGCTCGAGGACTAGCGGCTTGAATCCGGCTTTGGCGAGATAGAAGGCGGCGACCAGGCCGTTGTGTCCGGCGCCGATGATCAGGATGTCGCGCGAATTGGGCATTGGCTCTTTTGTGCCTCACTGCCGAAGTGCAACGTCAAAATCAAAATCAAAATCAAAATCAAGATCAAACGCCCGCATTATCGGGAGAACGCCTTGCAGCGGCGCTAAGACGGAAATGGTGTAGGGGTCCTTCGACTTCGTTCGGCTCGCTGCGCTCACCTCACTTCGCTCAGGATGACAGAGATGATTTGTCCCCTTGCTCACCTCACTTCGCTCAGGATGACAGAGATGAGTTGACCCCCGGCTCATCTTACTTCGCTCAGGATGACAGAGATGGGTTGTCTCCTTGTTTCCCTGGCTCACCTTACTTCGCTCTGGAGGACGCGGTCGGGTTGTTTGTTTGGAGATCATCTGGAGGTCATGAGGCTTTTGCGTCTTTCAGGATTTCAAGGGCGGCTAAACGGCCGGGGCCGCCCATGATGCCGCCGCCCGGGTGTGTGGCCGATCCGCACATGTAGAGATTTTTTATGGGCGAGCGGAATTGCGCCCAGCCGGCGACGGGGCGCAGGAAAAATAATTGCTCGAGCGAAAGCTCGCCTTGAAAAATGTTGCCCTCGCTTAGGCCCCATTCGCGCTCGAGATCGAGCGGAGTGACAACCTGGCGATGCAGGATGATGTCTCTAATGTTGGGCGCGTATTCGGAGATGGTGTTGACGACGTTGTCGCCAAATTTTTCTTTTTCGGTGTCCCAGTCGAGGCCGGGCGCGAGCTTGTAGGGCGCGTACTGCACGAAGCAGGAGAGGATGTGCTTGCCGGGCGGAGCGAGCGACGTGTCAGTGAGCGTGGGGATGACCATGTCGATGTAGGGGCGCGAGGACCAGTGGCCGTACTTGGCTTCGTCGTATGCCTTTTCCATGTAGTCGACGCTGGGAGAGATGGACATGGCGCCGCGGAGATGCGCGCCGATGCCGGGGAGACATTTGAAATTGGGCAGGCCGCTGAGGGCCATGTTGACTTTGCCGGAGGAGCCGCGGAATTTGTAACGGTTCACGCCTTCGAGAAATTCGTCGGGGAGATGGCCGGGGGCGATCATTTTGGTGAAGGTGAGGCGCGGGTCGACGCTGGAGGAGATCACGCTGGCGTGAATTTCGTCGCCGTTCGCGAGGACGACTCCGTAGGCGCGGTTATTTTTGACGAGGATTTGCGCGATGGCGGCTTCGGTGCGAATTTCGACTCCGGCTTCGCGGGCCGCGCCGGCGATGGCGTTTGAGATTGCGCCGGTGCCGCCGCGGGCGAATCCCCAGGCGCGGAATGCGCCGTCGATCTCGCCCATGTAGTGATGGAGGAGAACATAGGCGGTGCCGGGCGAGCGGACGCCGAGGAAAGTGCCGATGATGCCGGAGGCGGACATGGTGGCTTTGAGCACGTCGGTCTCAAACCACTGGTCGAGGAAGTCGACGGCACTCATGGTCATGAGCTGGACCTGGTTGTATTTGTCGTCGCTCGACATGCCCTGGAAGCGGCGGCCGATGAAGAGGAGCTTCATCAGTTCGCGCGGGTTGAGGGTGGAGGGGTCGGGCGGGATCATGCTGAGGATGGGCTTGACGAAGCGGCACATGGCCTGCATGGCTTTGCCGAATTCGTCGTAGGCCTCGGCGTCGACGCGCGAGTGGCGGGCGATTTCGCGATGCGTTTTGCCGTGATCGTTGACGCGCCAGAGATAATCACCGCTGGGCATGGGGGTGAAGGTGCCATCGAGCGGGAGGATTTCAAGGCCGTGGCGGGGGAGATCGAGGTCGCGAATGATTTCGGGGCGGAGGAGCGAGACGACGTAGGAGCAGACGGAAAATTTGAAGCCGGGGAAAACTTCTTCGGTGCAGGCCGCGCCGCCGAGGACATGGCGACGCTCGAGGACGAGGACTCTTTTGCCGGCCTTGGCGAGATAGGCGGCGTTGGTGAGGCCGTTGTGGCCGCCGCCGATCACGATGATGTCGTAGTTAGTAGCCACTAGCTAATAGCTCCAAGCTCCAAGCTCTCAGCTCCAAGTCTCTGGCATTTGGCTCTTAGGCGTCGATCTAATTCAGGCTGCCGAAAACGGGGGAGCGGGATCAATACTTCAAGCAACAAGAAAGTTCAGACGTACGATACCACTGCGGCGGCTTAGAGGCCACTGGGGAGGACGGACCATTGGATGAGGCGGGACATCAGGCAATCATTCTATGTGAGAGGCGCGAAGTTGTCGCTTGAAAAATGGGAATAGGTATGTTGCTCGCCGGGGAAGCGCGCACATATAATCCAGCCTTCAGAACATAGCGGGGAGACTGACTTGCCGATTGGAACTGCGTTTCATGAGAGAACGTTTGCGCTTTGCCACAGCCTGAATTACCGGGAGTGGTCGGGGTATTACACGGTCAGCGTGTATGAGGTGCACCATGAGCATGAGTACAACGCGATTCGGAATGCTTGCGCGCTGATCGATATTTCGCCGCTGTACAAATATCTGATCACGGGGAAGGATGCGACGAAGCTGGTCAATCGGGTGATCACGCGCGACATCAATAAAGTTGCGGTGGGGCAGGTGATTTACGCGTGCTGGTGCGATGAAGAGGGCAAGGTGATCGACGATGGGACGATCACGCGGCTGGAAGAAAATAAATACCGGTGGACGGCGGCCGACCCGAGTTTGCGGTGGTTCCGGCAGTGCGGCGTAAATATGGACGTGCAGATCGAAGATATTTCAGAGCAGACGGCGGCGCTGGCGCTGCAAGGGCCGGCATCGGCTCGGCTGCTGAAAACGGTGGCGGAGGCGGACATTGCGAATCTGAAATATTTTCGGAAGACGAGCGGGACGATTGCGGGCGTGCCGGTGGATATTTCGCGGACGGGATATACGGGGGATTTGGGGTACGAGATTTGGATTCCGTGGAACGATGCCGTGAAGGTTTGGGACGCGCTGATGGAGAAGGGAAAACAGTTCGATATTCACGCGGCGGGGATGCTGGCGCTCGATGTGGCGCGCGTGGAGGCTGGGCTGCTGCTAATTGAGGTGGACTACACAAGCTCGAAGAAGGCGCTGATTCCGGCGCAGAAGTTTTCGCCGTATGAGCTGGGGTTCGGGAAGATGGTGCACTTGGAGAAAGAAAATTTTATTGGGAAGCGGGCGCTGGCCGAGGACAACAAGCGGGGCGTGGCGCGGCAGTTGGTGGGACTGGAAGTGGATTGGGTGGAGGTGGAAGAGCAATTCGATAAGTTTGGATTGTCTCCGGCGGCGCCGAGTCAGGCTTCGCGGGTGGCGGTGCCGGTGTATTCGGGCGATGGACAGGTGGGGAAGGCGACGACGACGGCGTTTTCTCCGCTGCTGAAGAAGTTGATTGCGCTGGCTAGCGTCGGGAGCGAGTACGCGAAGGTGGGGACGAAGTTGCAGATGGAGTTGACGATCGAGGCGCAGCGGCGGAAGACTACCGCGACGGTGGTGGGGTTGCCATTTTTTAATCCGAAGAGGAAGACGGCGGTGCCGGTGTGATGTCGTTTTCACCACGGAGGCACGGAGACACGGAGAGAAGCTGGGCTGCAAGTCGACTGCGGCACTGTCTGCTGCGAGAGCAACACCAAGACCAACGATAACTGCATAAGCAAAACCAGCTGCAAGAGTCGCGGGCGAGGACGCCCGCGCTCCATAGCAAATTCAACAGAAAAAGCAACAGCCCAAGCCACAAACTTCTTGCTACTACTCTACTTGGTGAAGGCGTCGTAGGGGCGGAGGAATTTTGCGGGCTTGTAGGTTTCGAAGGCCGGAGGGGCGGAAACGACTTGGCCGTTCACGTCGATTACGTTGTAGACGGGCCCGTACGCATTTGCCTCGTTGTTGAGAGTGGTTGGGCTCAGGCCCTTCCACTTGCCGCCTTTGAGGCGGGTTTCGAGCGATTGGAGAGCGGTCAGCATTTCGGCGGGGCTGAATTCGCAGTGGCCGGCGCGGTGGACGAAAATTTCTTTCAGGTTCGCCTGGTCTTTGGCTTTGGTGGCCACGGATGCGTAGGCTTGCTCCTCCTGCACGGCGACGAGGCCATCGCCGGTAGTGTGCATGGTGAGGACGGGGATGGGGAGTTGGCCGTTGTAGATGATGTTCTGCTTGAGGTAGGACAAGGCGCCGGGATCGGCGGTAATTCTGGAGGCATTGGCCAAGGTTGCAAGATCGGTGGCAAGGTCGAGTCCGGCGGCCGTGTAGAGAGCCTGGACTTCGGCGTAGTCGACGGAAGCTTTGAGTTGCTTGGCATAGTTGATGCCGTTGTTGAAGGAGGGATTGCCACCGGCTTTGGATTCGAGATCGGCGCGGAAATCGAAGACGAAGGGGAAGTCCACATTCTCCATCCACGAAAACTGATTGGCTTCGCGAGTGGTGTAATCGGTGGGGGCGGGCTCGGGAGATGTGGGGTCATACCAGCCGGGAGTATCGCCGAGGGCGGCGGTGAGAGCGATGCGCGCTTGACCCTGGGGAGTGGACTGAGCTTCGACGAGAAAGGTTTCGGCGGCGGTGAGGTTGAGGGTGGGGTTGGTGATGTCGACGACCTGAAGCGAGCCGCCTGCAACCAGCGTGTTGAAGGCAAACTCGCCGTCCAGACCCTGATCCCAGGTGCCGACGGCGCCGCCGACGACTCCGCACATGGGAAGGGCGGCGTTAAATGTAGTGGGATAGTTTTGCACGAGGCCGGCGGTGACCATGCCGCCGAGGGAATGTCCCCAGGCGATGGTAGTGGTGGGAGTGCCAACGTCGTTGATGAAGACCTGAAGGGTGGAAAACTGGTCGGGGATGGCGTACTGGACGGCCCATCCGGTGGTGGCGTAGGAGGAACCGGCGAGAGCATAGCCGTTGGCGAGCAGGTAGGCGCCGGTAAGGGGATCGCTGACATCGAGGGCGGGATTGGAGGAGCCGGGGGCGACGTACCCGTGACTGTAAAGAAGGAGCGTGCCATTCCAAGTTGCCGGGGTATCGATAACGTAGGTGGCGCCGTCGGGGAGGGTGCCGGTGATGTGCTTTTGGGCGGCTGCGAGAGTGGGGAGCAGGGCGATTACGATGGCGGCGAGGGTGAACGACAGTGTTCTCTTGGCGACGTTTGGCATCGGTTGTTCCTTCCGGTGAGTTAGATATTGAGACACGACTCGGCGGCTGGAGCGCCGAGCAAAAGTGTCAACCAGATTGGACTGTTGGGGGAATTTTGTCAACCGGGGTTTGAGGTCAGAGGTATGAGGTCGGATTGCAGAAGTAAAATCTTTGGCGCGAAGTGACCCTATCGAGACTGGCTATGGGGCGGCTTTCTGGAACCAGTGGTCGAGCCATTGGAGCATGCGGAGGGTGTAGTCGCTGGCGTCGGCGGAGCGGAAGAAGATGTGGCCTTCGTTGGGATAGACGACGAGTTGGGTGGGAACTTTCAGGGTCTGGAGGGCGTGATACCACTCGACGGACTGCTCCATGGGAACTTCGCCGTCGCGATCTCCGACGAGAATGAGCGTGGGCGTTTTGACGTTCTTGAAGAAGTGGAGCGGGTCTGATTTCTGATAGACGGCGGGATCGTCGTAGATGGAGGCGCCGAAGAAGGGGAGCATCCACTCGTCGATATCATTGAGGCCGTAGTAGCTGAGCCAGTCGCAGATGCCGGCGCCGGCAACGGCGGCGGTGAAGCGCGAGGTCTGGGTCTCCATCCACATGGTCATGAAGCCGCCATAGCTGTGGCCTTTGAGGCCGATGCGGCGGGTGTCGATTGGATAGTCTTTGATGACGGCATCGACGCCAGCCATGATGTCGCGGTAGTCGCCGCCGCCGAAATCTTTGACATTGCCCTCGGTGAAGGACGCGCCTTGTCCGTAGCTGCCGCGCGGATTGGGGCAGAGAACGAACCAGCCGAGGAGCGAGGCGGCCGCCGCCCCGTTCATGGGGCCGGCGGGCCATTTGGACATGCAGGCCGACGACGGACCGCCGTGCACGCTGACGAGCAGCGGATACTTTTTGGATTTGTTGTAGTTGGCGGGGAGCATGAGCCAGCCTTCGACGTGCATGTCTCCGCCGGGACCGTTGGTGAGCCAGTGAAGGTTGCGACTCTCGCCCCAGGTGGGTTGGATGTCATCGTTTACGTGCGTGAGTTGCTGCCACTTGCCGATGGGACCGGCCCAGATTTCAGGAGGTTCGCTGGCGGATTGGCGGACGACGGCGGTGACGGAGCCGTCGCGCGAGAAGGAAGCGCCGATGGTCCAGCCGTCGCCGGTGGGGCCAATGAGCTCTTCGCCGGTCCAGCCATGCCATGGAGAGGCTTCGGGAAGTCCGGCAGTGGTGATGGAGGCGTAGCCGGAATTTCCGTCGACAATGGCGAAGATGGCGATGCGATCGGGAGCGGTCCAGGCTAGGGACGCGGGAGAGGCTTTGATGCCGGGCGTGAGATTGCGCGCGTCGCCGCCGGTGAGAGGGACGATGTAGACGTCGCCGCCGGTGCCGCCTTGGTCGCTCATTAGGCCTTGGATGAAGGCGACGAATTTGCCGTCAGGGGAAACGTGCGGGTCGGCGATTTGCAGTTTGGGCTGGTAGAGTTCGCGCATCTGGCCGGTGGCGGCGGCGATGGAGTAGAGGCGGGCGATCCACCAATTGTTGTCGCCGGAGCCGTGAGCGGCGGTAGCGGCCCAGGATTTGGAGTCGGGAGTCCAGTCGTACTCGTAGATGTAGACATCGGGCGGAGTGGCCTGAGTGAGGTGCGCGGTGGCGAGATCGACGACGGCGATGCGCTGCTCGAAGATTTTTTCGCCGACAACGCCCGCGAGCGGGGTCATGGGCTGGAGCGGGCCGGCAATGCGGGGCATGCCTTCGATGAAGAGGACGGAGAGCTTGGCGCCATCGGGCGAGTAGCGCGGGGTTTGAGCGTAGCCTTTGAGATCGGCGAGCTTGACGGGGGCGGCGCCGCCGGAGGAGTCGGTCCAAAGCTGCGCGGCGGGGACGTCGCCGGGCTGGTCGAGGAGCCAGGCGAGGTGGCGGCTGTCGGGGGACCAGGTGACTTCGCGGGTCATGCGCTGGCCGTCGGCTATGGGATGGGAGGCGCCGTCTTCTAATGTGATGACGGAGAGTTCACCGTTGATGATGCAGGCGACTTCGGTGCCGTCGGGGGAGATGGCGGCCTGGTCGACTCTGCGAGGGGTGGGTAGGGAGTCGAGGGCGGCGGCTACGCGGGCGGATCGCTCCGGGCTGACAACTTCATTTGCTGCGGAGTGCGCGGATTTTGGCGGATTTTGGGCGTGAGCGGCGGGAAGAAGGAGAAGGAGCAGCAGGGACAGGCTTCGGGGACTCATGTGGGAAAAGAGTATACACAAAAGGAGCAGTGAGCTTCGAGCTCCGAGCCCGCGAGCTAAGACCTCAACGTGGATACGAACGTTCCAGCAGTGTGGAGAAACACGGGCTACCTTGTTTGGTCGGTGAAGGCGCGGGTCCATTCGTGTTTGGGAGCCTCAAACATTTTTGGGGAGAATGAGGGCGCGGGAAACCCCTTACCCCATCCACGTGGGAATCCGTTGTTGCTACGTCAGGCGCGGGAGAATCGCGCCGGTGGTACGTTCTCCGTGGCAAGGGAGACTTCATTCGGGTATAAAAGAAGGTTGCTTTCAGCTTCAGTCTTTCAGCTTCAGTCTTCCAGTTTCAGTCTTTTAATTTAAGGTCGTTCAGTCTTCAAGTGGCGGGTGAGGAATCATGTCGAACGTTGAACATGCATCGAAGGGGTTGGAGGGGGTGGTTGCGACCACCTCGGGAATTTGCTACATCGATGGCGAGGCGGGCGTGCTGGCGTATCGCGGGATCGATATACATGAGTTGGCGGACAACTCCACGTTTGAGGAGGTCTGCTACCTGCTGTGGTATGGGCGGCTGCCTAAGGCCGATGAGTTGCGGCAACTGAAGTGGCGGATGGCGGAGGAGCGGAAGCTAGATTCGTCGATCATCTACCGGCTGCAACTGGTGCCGCGGCATGTTTCGCCGATGGATATGCTGCGGACGCTGACCTCGACGCTGTCGTACTACGATCCGGAGGCGGCGAAGAACGATCATGACGCGAACGTGAACAAGGCGATCCGGCTGACGTCGCAGATCTCGATGCTGGTGGCGAATTACGACCGGATACGGAAGGGGAAGCCGCTGGTGGAGCCGGACCGGGCGCTGTCGCATGCGGCGAATTTTTTGCTGATGCTGAACGGCGCGGCGCCGACGGATACGGCGGAGCGGGCGTTCGATATTGCGCTGATATTGCATGCGGACCATGAGCTGAATGCGTCGACCTTTGCGGCGCGCGTGACGGCGGCGACGTTGTCGGATATGCATTCGGCGGTCACGTCGGCGATCGGGACGCTGAAAGGGCCGCTGCATGGGGGAGCGAATGAGGCGGTATTCAAGATTCTGATGGAGATCGATGCGGTGGGCGCGGACCCGGTGGAGTATGTGAAGGGGATGCTGGGGCAGAAAAAGAAGGTGCCGGGGTTTGGACATCGCGTGTATCACACGGAGGATCCGCGGGCGACGCACTTGAGAAAGATGTCGCAGGACCTGGGAACGTCGAGCGGAAATCCGAAGTGGTTTGAGTATTCGCGGAAGATCGAAGAGTTTATAAACGTCGACAAGCAGCTGAATGCGAACGTGGATTTTTATTCGGCGTCGACGTATCACACGCTGGGAATCGATGTGGATTTGTTCACGCCGATTTTCGCGGTGTCGCGGGTGAGCGGGTGGACGGCGCACGTGATCGAGCAACTGGACGATAACCGGCTGATCCGGCCGCGGGCGGAGTATGTGGGGCCGGCGTATCCGCAGAAGTGGGTGGGGATGGAGGAGAGGTAGGGTAGGTTAGAGGTAAGAGGTCAGATTGCAGAATTTAGAGGCTCGAAAGCAGATCCTTCCATTTATGGGCTCTCGGCGCACGCTAGGGGTGCTCGCCGCACGTTTCCGACCCCGTCATACCGGTACAATGGAGGTCATGATGGGGCGAGTTTATCTCGACAACAACGCCACTACTCCGGTGCTGCCGGAGGTATTGGAGGCGATGCGGCCGTATTTTGCGGAGCGCTTTGGGAATGCCTCGTCGATTCATTCGCATGGACAGCAGACGCGGGGGGCGGTGGAGCGGGCTCGGGAGAGCGTGGCCGCGCTGATTGGGGCGCGGGCATCGGAGATAGTGTTTACCAGCGGCGGGACGGAAGCGGATAACCTGGCCGTGTTTGGTGTGGCCGGGCATGCGCGGGCCGGGGTGATTGGCAATGGCGATCACATTATCACTTCGACGATTGAGCACCACGCGGTTTTGAATGCTTGCCGGCGGCTGGAGTCGCAGGGATGCGCGGTAACTTATGTGCCGGTGGATGCGAGTGGGGTGGTCGACCCGGAGGATGTGCGGCGGGCGTTGCGGTCTTCGACTCGGTTGATCTCGATCATGATGGCGAATAATGAAACCGGGATGGTGCAGCCGGTTGGGGAGATTGGGTCGATTGCGCGCGAGGCCGACGTTTATTTTCACACGGACGCGGTGCAGGCGGCGGGGAAGATTCGTGTGCGAGTGGATGAGGTTGGATGCGATTTGCTGACTCTTTCGGCGCATAAGCTGCATGGGCCGCAGGGAGTGGGGGCGCTTTATGTCCGGAAGGGGACGGAGCTTGAGGCGCAGATGCATGGCGGGCGGCATGAGCGGTCGCGGAGGGCGGGGACGGAGAATGTTCCGGGGATTGTGGGATTGGGAGCAGCGGCGGAGTTGGCGCGGGCGGGACTGGAGCGCGGGGACGATTTGAAGATGGCGGCGCTGCGGGATCGGCTGGAGGGGGAGTTGCTTGCGATTGAGGCTTGTGGGGTGAATGGTGTCGGCACCCACACATCTCAAACGGCGCGATGTGTGGGGCGCCCTCATGGTTCCGATAAGAATGATCGCTCGCTTGAGAATTTGAAGGGATCGGGGCTTCCGTTGCGAGTGCCGAATACTTCGAATATTTATTTTGAGGGGATTGATGGCGAGGCTTTGGTGATTGCTCTGGATTTGAAGGGGCTGGCGGTGTCTACCGGGGCGGCTTGTTCTTCGGGGGCGATTGAGCCTTCGCATGTTCTGATGGCCATGGGGATGACGGCTGAACGGGCTCGGGGGAGTATTCGGTTTAGTCTGGGAAAGATGAATTCGGCGGAGGATGTGGAGTTTGCGCTGGCGGTGGTGCCGGAGACGGTGGCGCGGTTGCGAGAGTTGTCGCCGGTGTGGAGGGGAGCTGCGAGCCTCGAGCCGCGAGCAGCAAGCTAGGTCGTGGTATCGAATCGAGAGTTATCTCGCGGTATGCTTGCAATCGAGCGCGCGGGGAGAACACCTTGACGCGGCTGTGTGAGGTTTAGTGTGCTGGGGTCCTTCGACTCCGCGGGGCTCGCTTCGCTCAGGATGACGGTTTGGTTTTTGGGAGATGGAGCTTTGGTTTCAGAAACTATTGCCGTGGCTATGTCGGGAGGGGTGGACTCTTCTACGGTGGCGGCTATGCTGCGGGCGGAGGGGCACAACGTTATCGGCCTCACGATGCAGCTTTGGAACCAGCGGCGGCTGGCTGGGCATGAGGGGATGCCGGAGTCGGTCAATCACCCCAGCAAGCCAAAAGCGGGCTCGCTGGGGGCCCCGACGACGGGGCGGTGCTGTTCGCTGGACGATGTGTATGATGCGCGGCGGGTGGCGGAGACGATTGGGATTCCGTATTACGTCGTCAATCATGAAGAGCGGTTTGAGCGCGAGGTGGTGCGGCCTTTTGTGGAGGAGTATCTGGCGGGGCGCACGCCGATTCCTTGCAGTCTTTGCAACAATCACTTGAAGTTTGACCAGCTACTCATTGTGGCGCGGCAGATTGGGGCAGAGCGGATTGCTACCGGGCATTATGCGCAGGTCGCATTTGACGACGCTGGCGGGCGGTGGCTACTGAAGAGACCGGTCGATCGATCGAAGGATCAGACTTATTTTTTGTTTGGGCTGACGCAGGAGCAGCTGGCGCGGACTTTATTTCCCTTGGGCGGGATGACGAAGCCGGAGGTGCGGGAGCTGGCGCGTACGTACAATCTTGTGATTGCAGAGAAGCCGGACTCGCAGGAAATATGTTTTGTTCCGGGCGGCGATTACAAGAAGTTTCTGGATGCGTATCTGGCGGAGCAGGGCGCGGAGGCGCGACTGGATGTGGGCGGCGAGATGGTGACCACCGACGGCGCGGTGATTGGGGAGCATGCGGGCGTGCACAACTTTACGGTTGGGCAGCGGAAGGGGCTGGGCGTGGCGACGGGGTCGCCGCTTTATGTGATCCAGATCAACAACGATACGCGGCAGGTGGTGGTGGGACGGGACGAGGAGCTTTATACGCGGACGCTGCGGGCGCGGCGGGTGAATTTGATTTCTGTTGCGGCGATTGATGGGCCGATGCGGGTTGGGGTGAAGATTCGGCATAAGCATGCGCCGGCGGCGGCGGTGATTGAGAGCGCTGGGCCGGATGAAGTTGTGGTGACGTTCGATGAGGCGCAGCGGGCGGTGACTCCGGGGCAGGCAGCGGTTTTTTACGATGGGGACGTGGTGGTGGGGGGCGGGTGGATTGAGTGAGCTTCGAGTCGCGAGTTCCGAGTGTTGAGCTAGAACCGCAGTTCCTTTTCGCTTGGCGCGCGGGCCTTGGCAGATTGCGGACTTCTCTTTCCTTCATTCAATCTTCCCTTCCTGCAATCTTTTCTTTGTTTGATCTCTTGCGACGCGGGGCGCGGCGGTTTTTCCCGCGTAAAATCTTCCTTATCTGCCAGAAGTTACCTGCGCGATGACCTTTTGGGCAGGGTCATAGCACATTCGTGGACTGGACCTCGCGATGGAACAAGGTTAAGTTTGGTTCACGGCGGGACCCGCGTATCACTCCCCAAGCTGGGTCCGGCGTGGGGAGCGAACTATGAAGATCTGGCATCTTTGCTACGCCGCATTAGGAATCGCAGTAGCGCGCTGGGTTTTTAAACGTCAGGCCGTCCCGGCGACGGACCCGGTTCACCGTCTACGCAGTTCTGGCCTGCTGTAGATGATTGAGTTTTTCGTAGGGCAGGAACGCGCCCCGTTGCGCGTCGCTTCGATCTGAGCGCGTCCTGCCCTTTTTTCATTGGAGTTTTAGACTTTCGTTTCCGGAAGTCGTAGGACTTTGGTTTGGCTTTGGTAACTTCCTTCCTGTTACGTTCCGCCGCAAACTAGAAGTGGGCTAAGTGTGCGCCGTGATGGTGGGCGCGATGCGGCTTTCGTTCGTCCTTTTTATAAAAATGATTTCATCCAAGATCACATCTCTGGTTTTGATCGGGCTGCTGGCGATGGTGTGCCCTGTTGCGGGGCGGGCGCAGGAGGAAGAGCCGTCGCTGGGGGACTTGGCGCGCAATTTGCGGAAGGAGAAGGCGCAGCGGCAGGCGGAACAGCAGGTGCCGGACGGACCACAAGTTGTGCCCGCGGGGTCGCGAGGAACGGTGCTGATTGACAACGACAATCTCTCGCAGGTGATGGAGGACAAGGCAAAGCTGAAGCCAGTCGCGCAGGACAAAACGGTGCTCTCGCTGGATGCGACGGGCAACCGCTTGAACGTGTCGTCGCCGGATGTAATGTGCAGCATGTCATTCAACGCCCATGCGAGCTCATTGATTGTGAAGCCGGTGCTGGTGGAGGACTTGCCGCTGGAAGAACTGGTGAAAGTGGATGGGCCGGGATCGATTCGTGAGGATAATCTACAACTGGAAGTATTCAACGGAACGGATTGGGAGCTGCGGGAGATCACGATTGCACTGACGCTGGAACGCAGGCCGGGAGAGGATGCGGAATTGGCGGCGCGGGCGCGGGTGGTACCGGCAGCGGCAAGCGGGGCAACGGCGACTCTTGAGCGGCACTCGGATGTGACGTTAATGTTTCACCTGAAAACCGAGACGAAGCCGTTTGGACGGTCGAGCCTGCGCGAGTATGTGGGCGTGACGCCGGGGGCTGATGAAGATTGGCGATGGTCGATTGTGGAGGCGAAGGGGATTCGGCCGGCGGGAGTACGGGTGGCGCCGGAGTCGCTGTCAACGCCGCTGTATGGGAGTCAACGTTAGGGATGTGTGCGGGTGTGAGCCACGTTGTTTTGAAGCGGGTGGAGTGATAGTCTAGCGAAGTTGAGCGGGAGTAGTTCAGTGGTAGAACGCCAGCTTCCCAAGCTGGATGTCGCCGGTTCGATCCCGGTCTCCCGCTCCATCTCGGCAGAATCTCAGGCTCGGCAATCTTATCCACAGATATTTTATGGGCGGGCGCGGTTTGACCGCGTGGGAACAGGCTTGTCTATTTCGGCAAGTTTGAGAGTGCGAGCCGACACAATGGATATAGCGCGGGGAGGGGTGTGCCCCGGCAGAAACAGGGATCGGCTCCTACTTGCCCGGAGTCGTCGAGGATGAGGATGCGGTCTGCAAGGAGTGGAGCTGGAGGGCGCCAATGCCGAGGCCGCCGATGGCACCGGCTAACAGGCCAAGCAGCAACAGGACCGGCAGGCTTTCTAGCAACGACTTCTTTTTACTGTTCACGGAAATCCCCTTTGAGAATGGTTAGCTGAACGTTCTGAGCTTTATTTTAGCATTTCCCGGGCCATTCCAAATAAGATAATCTTCATGCAAGTCACTGATAGGGATAGAGATGGCGTATAGGTTCGTGGCGAGGTTGCGGATGTGAAGAGTTTTTCACGTCTGGGCGGAGCGGCGGTTGCGCCGCGTTCCGGACAACTGGCGAGAGCCGCGCCTCGACGAAGGCAGGGTCGCAAACCTATGATGGAGAAGAAGTCATAGCGAGGAGCAATTATGGCAGAGCCGACATACGACGAGTTGAAAGCGAAGTTGCAGGAACTGGAGAAGCAGGTCGAGACCAAGAAGCGAAGCGGCGTGATGGAGTTTCGCGTGAGCGAAAAAGGCGGCGTGAGCGTGTATGGGTTGGGGCGGTTTCCGGTAACGTTGTATTACGAGCAATGGACGCGGTTGCTGGACGCGGCGACCGAACTGCGGGCCTTTCTAGAAGAAAATAAGAGCAAACTGAAATTGAAGCAGGGATAGGCGGCGCGAATCTTTGCAAACCACACGCGCTCGCCGGCGCACGGACCGGCCTGCATGCAAACAGCGGCGATCGCCGAGGCGTTTGGGTCATGAGGATGTTTTGCCCACCGCGGGTCGCTCTTCATTTCCGTTGCGAAGTTGAGAACCCGATCGCAATCACAACCTTTGGACTCGCCTGCTTGCTACAATCGGCACCATCTTCAGCGCGGTAGAAATCTGAGCGTGAGCGAACTATGAGCGCGATCGAAGAGACGGAACTGGCGTTTGATGTCGAGGATCCGGTTGAGGGGTTCGAGCGGCTGATGCCGTTTCGGGTGCAGGACGTCCTGCTGGTCACCAACCTTTACGACTCTTTCATTTTGCGCGAGGACGGGCGGCTAAATGAACTGCTGATTGGTGAATCGCGCGAGTTAAACCTACAACAGATTCCGGGAATTACTCACGTTGCGAGTTGTTCGCAGGCGCTGGAGTTGGCGCGCTCGCAGGAACGTTTCAATCTGATTGTGACGAACCTGGCGGTCGGCGACATGAATGCGGCGCAACTGGCGCGGGAAGTCAAAAAGCTGGGGCGCGATATTCCGGTGGTAGTGCTGGCGTACGACTACCGCGAGGTGAAGAGTTTTATAGCGCGGAACCCGGAGACGGAGATCGACCGGATTTTTTTGTGGCAGGGGAATGCGCGCATTCTGATCGCGATCGTGAAGTACGTGGAGGACAAGCGCAACGTACGAAACGATGTGCAGACGCTGGGCGTGCCGGTGCTGCTGGTGGTGGAAGACAACATCCGGTATTACTCGTCGATTCTGCCGGTGATTTATACGGAGCTGATCAACCAGTCGCGGCGGGTGATTCGCGAGGGGATCAACGTGGCGCACAAGCTGGTGCGGCAGAGGGCGAGGCCGAAGATCCTGCTGTGCTCGGACTACGAGGATGCGGCGCGGCAGGCGATGGAGTTTCGCGAGAATTTGCTGGCGGTGGTTTCGGACGTGCAGTTTCCGCGGGGCGGAGCGCCGGATGAGAACGCGGGATTTGAGCTGGCGCACTTGATTCGCGAGTCGGTTCCGGATGTGCCGATTGTGCTGCACTCGAGCCACACGGAATATCGGGCGCGGGCGCATGCGGAGGGATTTGCGTTTCTCCAGAAGCGGTCGCCGACGTTTCTGCGCGATTTCCGGCGATTGCTGACGAAGCAGTGCGCGTTTGGGGATTTTATTTTTCGCATGCCGGATGGAACGGAGGTGGCACGGGCGAGCGACATGAACGCGCTGGAGGCGCAACTGCACACCGTTCCGGTGGAGAGCCTGGTTTATCACAGTCAGAGAAATCATTTTTCGCGGTGGCTGACGGCGAGAACGGAATTTGCAGTGGCGCAAAAACTGCGGCCGCGGAAAGTCTCGGACTTTCCGAGTATGGAGGCGCTGCGGCAGGACTTGATCCACTCGATCAACGAGTACCGGCGGGAGCAGAGCGAGTTCCTGATCGGCGATTTCAATGCGAACACGTTTAAAGCGGGGGACGCATTTTTTCTGCGCGTTGGGGCGGGCTCGCTGGGCGGGAAGGCGCGCGGGCTGGGGTTTGTGCGGCACCTGCTTTACAAGCGGCGATTTTCGAAGAGATTTCCGGGAGTGAAGGTGAGCGTGCCGACGGCGCTGGTGTTGAGCACGGATGTGTTCGACCGCTTTCTGGCGGAGAACAACCTGCTGGATTTTGCGATTCACTGCAAGGACGACGCGGAGATTCAGCGAAGGTTTCTGGGGGCGCCGCTGCCGGCATTCTTGCGGCACGATCTGATCGCATTTCTCAACGAAGTGAAATGGCCGCTGGCGGTGCGGTCGTCAAGCCTGCTGGAGGATTCGCAATACCAGCCGTTCACGGGCGTGTATGAAACCTTCATGCTGGGAAATCATCAGGCGGATTTGCAGGTGCGGCTGGCGCGGCTGACGGAGGCGATTCAGCGGACCTATGCTTCGACCTTCAGCCAGCACGCGAAGGCGTACGTGCGCGCGACGCCATATCGCACGGAAGAAGAAAAGATGGCGGTGATTGTGCAACAGGTGGTGGGCAGGGCGCGCGGGGAGCGTTTCTATCCGGACTTTTCGGGAGTGGTACGGTCGCGGAATTTTTATCCGGTGCCGCCGATGGCGCCGGAGGATGGAATTGCGGCGGTCGCGCTGGGAATGGGCAGGGAAGTGGTGGAGGGCGGGAAGAGCATGACGTTTTGTCCGAAGTATCCGCAGAACGTGGTGCAGTTTTCGTCGGTGAAAGACATACTGTCGAATTCGCAGTCGGAGTTTTGGGCGCTGGAGATGAATCATGCGCGGGGCGGGGCGAGTGCGGATTCGGGCGAGTTGAACTCGAGTGCGGACAGTACGAAGGGAAATGACTCGACTGGGGAAGATTTGATTTGCGAAGATCCGATGCTGCATGGCGCGCTGAGCGAGTTGCGGGAGGCGCGGTACCCGTTGCGGGCGGCGGAGGAGGATGGGACTCTGCAGGCGGTGGCTTCGACTTACAGCCGCGACAACGATGCGGTGTATGACGGGATGAGCCGGCCGGGGGCGCGCATTGTGACGTTTGCTCCGGTGCTGAAGCACGATTATTTTCCGCTGGCTCCGATTCTGGAGCAACTGGCGAAGGTGGGGGAAGAGGCGCTGGGGCAACCGGTGGAGATTGAGTTTGCGGTGAGCCTGCCGGGAGAAGCGGGCGGGATGGCGGAGTTTGGATTTTTGCAGATACGGCCGCTGGTGCTTTCGCGCGAGGGCGATGAACTGCGGATGGGGGATGTGGATGCGAAGGATCTGATCTGCCGCAGTGCGATGGTGCTGGGCAATGGGCGCGTGCAAAATCTGCGCGATGTGGTGGTGGTAGATTTTCATCGCTTCGAACGCGGGCGCAGCCAGGAAGTGGCGGAGTCGGTGGCGCACTTCAATACGAAGCTGGCGCTGGAGAACCGGCTGTATATGCTGATCGGAGTGGGGCGACTGGGATCAAACGATCCGTGGCTGGGGATTCCGGTGGAGTGGGACGAGATTTCGGGGGCGCGGGTGATTGTGGAGGCGGGGTTCCGGGACTTTCGCGTGATCCCGTCGCAGGGCAGCCACTTTTTCCAGAACCTGATGGCGTTTCAGGTGGGATATTTCACGGTGAATCCGGATGCGGGCGAAGGGTCGGTGGATTGGGAATGGCTGAGCGAGCAAGCGGCGGTGGAAGAGCGGGGATGCGTGCGACATTTGCGGTTTGAAGATTCGCTGCTGGTGGTGATGAACGGGAAGGCGCGGGAAGGGATGATCTTCAAGCCGGGAGCGGGGAAGAGCTAGCGCGATTGCAGGGCTTTCCCCGAGACATCTTTGCTGCGGAGCGAGATTCGGGTGAGTAGGGGAATTGCTCCGCCAGCAATTTCAAACAACTACGGTTTGATGGGGCTGCCTTTTGCTCCCGCCTCTTCGTGAATCTTAACAGGAGGGGTTGAGACGGGGGACTTGGCGGCTTCGATGTTGAAAGCCGGATTCTTCGCCCTGGCAAGGGTCGCGCCATCGCCACCCGATAAAGCTTGAGCGCTATCGGAAGCGGGTTGCGTGGCCTGCTGGCCCTGGAGGAGAGTTTTGTTCTCGGAGCCGTTGCTGATCTTGAGATCGCCTTTCAGGGCGACGACCTGGACGGTACCGGAAGAGCGGGTGATTTCAAATTCCGTGAGTGTGCTGGAGGCGGGGACAACGGTGACGTTGCCGGCACGCACAGCCATCGCGGTGGAAGTTTTTAGACGGGCGCTGCCGTGGTCGAGCGCGGCGGAGTCACCGTTGAATTTGAGCAGAGAATTGGAAAGAACGCTCAGACTGGATCCGGAGGCGTCAATTTTGAGGACGGAGCCGAACTTGGTTTGCACCAGGTCGCCGGGGAAAATTGCGGAAGCATGCTCGAGTGTAGTGCCGTTGAGCCACGCCGGACCGTAGGGATGAGCCATAGCGCCATCAGCGGCGAGAACGAGGCCGGGCAGCAGAACGACGATTGCCAGGCAGACAATGAAATTGCGCGTGACATTACGAGACATGATTCACTCCAGTGCTCAAGTAAACGGCTAATGATAGATGGGCTTGGGTTGGCCGTCAATGAGATTATGGCGCGATTATCGTGCCGGAGGAACCAATCGACTGACGGGCGTTGTGTGGAGGCGTTGGTATGCAGATTCTTGCGCCATCGGAGGGACCTTTATCCGTGATGCGTGGGCATGAGCACAGCCGGCGTCAGCGGTGTTTTCGAAATTCCGGTCTGAGGGTCGAGAGAATTCCTGAAAAATCATCTTGGGGTAAGCCAAATGGGCGGGACCTGAGGTCCCGCCCATGAGGGTTAAACGCGGAGAGCCGCGGTTTCTGCTTATGGTCTATTTTCCAGTCCCGGACAAGGCCACGTTTTGTGGACTGCCGGGAGCATTGTCCGTGAAGGACAGGTTGCCGGTGCGCAGACCTGTTTGCGTTGGCGTGAAGCTTACCTTGACGATGCAGCTAGCATTTACAGCGAGCGTGCTGCCGCACTTGGTCTTCGATGAGAATGCCTTCAGCGCAAAGTCGCCAGAGGTCGCGATGCTTGTGATGTTGAGCGTGGAACCGCCGGTGTTGGTGACGGTGACGGTTTTTGCGCCGCCCGTCTTGCCGACCCCGACCTTGCCCCAGGCCAGCGAAGTGGGATTGAGGGAGACGATCGGGCCGCTGGCGGTGACCGTGAGCTGAATATTGGTCTGGCCGGTCAAACTGCCGGATACCCCGTTAATCGCGATAGTTGAAGTACCGGTCGCAGCGCCGGCTGCGGCGGTCAGGGTGAGCGTGCTGGTGGTGCTGGTAGGATTCGGATTGAAGGCCGCGGTGACCCCGTTGGGCAGGTTGGAGGCCGACAAGGTGACGCTGCCGTTGAAGCCATCAGCCGGCACGACTGTGATTGTGCTGGTTCCCTGAGTGCCTTGCTGAACGGTTAGCGAGCTTGGATTGGCGGTTAGCGTGAACGACGGGCCAGCCGGTTGGGTGAGAGCGTTGATGAGGTTGGGCCCATTCGGGCTGCCCCAGCCCGTAGCCAGGTCGTAGCCGGTGGTGGCGGGATAGCCATTGCTGCCACTAGTGATGTCGTGGAAGTCAGTGGTGTAGCTCCCGCTCAAGCCGATGGCGTAGATTGCCGGGTTGACAAAGCCGAGCGGGGGATTGCCGCTGGCCTCACCCTGTTGGTTGGCTAGAGCCAGATAGCCGGCCCACATGGGAGCGGCGAAGCTGGTTCCACCGTATTCATTCTCAGTGCAGGGCGCCTGGTCGGCACAAACGTAGAACGTAAAGTTCGAGTTGGCCGAAACGTCGGGACCATTGCGCAGAGTTTGCGAACACTTCGCGCAACCGGCCGCGGTTGCGACCTGCCAGGAAGGAATCGGAATGTTGTTCGGTGAGACACCGCCGCCGCCGTCTGACCATGCGGTTTCCGACTTCCACGGGCCGCCTGCGCTTTGCGTCTCTAAATCTGTTCCGCCAACGGAAACCAGATAGGCATCGTCAGCGGGCCAGATCGAACCGCTCTCCTGCCAGTCATGATCGTCGCCAGCCGCGTCAAACAAATTCTGGCCCTGAGCTGCGAACTCCTGGAAGATTGGATCAAGTGTTTTGGGGTCCGCGGGATTCCAGTACCAAGAACAGCTGAGTTGGGCATTCAGCGGGCTGGCGGTTGCCATCGCGTTGAAAATGGGAGTCTCGGAGTTTCCGATGTACATGACCAGGCTGGCGAGATTCGGCGCCATGCCGAGAGCCTGGGTCATGTCGAGGGTTTGTTCAGTGTCGTCGCAGCCTGGTTCGGTGCAGCTAGTTTTGGCTCCGCCCACAGAAAACAGAGTGATGGGGACATTGAGGGTTTGGTGAACGTTGGCGTAGTAAGTGTTCAAGTCAGCTAGATCGGTACCCTCCAGCTCGAACAAGCCGAGTGTCTGGCCGGCGCCATTGAGGGATCCGGTGCCGTAGTAGGCAGCTCGCATGTCGCTACCCAGAAAGGATGCACCCGGGCCGGAGCCAACCGTCGCGTTAGATTTCGCCTGCCCGTTTGTCCGCGTGAAAGCGGGACGTGGGATCGAGAAATTATCGAGGCCGTCAACGTGCCAGAGCTGGAACGGTAGATCGACGGAGGGTTCGCGATCCGGGGCGTAGAAAGTGCGGTCTTCCCTGGGGTGCTGATAGACGCCGAGTTGTACATGGAAGGCCTTCTCGATGTTAGCCACGGTGCCCTTCATCGAAATGACCATGCGATTGCGCGCTTCATCGCCAACGATCTGGAAGCCGTTTTGCTTCGCGAACCGAATGACCTGGTCATATTCTTCCTGGCTCGGTCCAAACCGCGCGGTGAATTCCTCAACTGTGAGGAAATGGCGATACGAAGAACTGGAAGGATCGTAGAGTTCCTGGAGAAAGTTTTCGAGTTCAGGCTGGTGGCGGAGCGCCAACATGACGTCGAGGTGCAGGGTTTCGGAGGCAGGAAGGCGGCCGAGGGATTGGGCTTCACCATGGATCACTGCGTCGCGCGTGTGACGGGTTAACAGCGCCTGCGATTGCGCCTGAGAGACAACGCTTACGACCGACACGAATGCGACGGCAATAAGCAAGAAGGTGCTTGCTCTTCGAATCATGAATTCTCCTTTTCAGACCACAGTTAGGTGGAAGGTGTTTCTGGTGGGGGACGATACCAGAAGGCTAACCACTGCGGGAAAGAGTTTACACCCGTTTGAGAGCGAGAAATAGAGCGAGAAGTGCTATTGCGAACGCCTAAGAACTAGCGGGAATCGTAGGTCGTGGTCGGATTGGGAGAACTGCGCGGGGAACGACGTTGGTGAAAATCTACGCTTTGTTATGCGACAGCGGGGAGCTGGCGAGAATGCAGAGCACGTAGAACCAGGCGGCATTGGCGGGGATGTGGAGATTGAAGTCCAGAAAACTGTGAACCAGCAAACCGGTACAGCCGGCGAGCGCCGCGGCAGCGATGCGCGCACTGGATGAGACTTTTGCGAGACGCAGGTTGCGGAGGCCGTTGCGGTAGAGTGCGACGAGAAACCAGACGGCCGCGGCGAAGCCGAGTGAACCGGCGTCGAGCAGGAGTTCAAGGTAGTCGTCGTGGGCGTGATTGACGATGAAGCCGTCGTAGAACACGCGGTAATGAGGAAAGACGGTGGGGAAGGTGCCGAGGCCACTGCCAAGAAACGGGTGAGCGGCGAACATACGAAAAGAGTCGCGGTGGATTTGCAGGCGCGCCGGGTCGGAAAAGTCGGCGATGCGGCTGGCGATTTGCTGCGGTGCAATGCGGACGAGAGCGAGGGCGGTGGCGAGACAAAATACGAAGAAGATGATGGCGGACTTGGTGGGCGAGAATTGGATCATCCAAATGAGACCGAGGAAGAGCATTTCCGCGATGAGCGCGATCATTCCGCCGCGCGATTGGGAGAGAAAGATGGAGGCGGCCATGACGATGGTGGAGAATGCGAGGAGGAAGCGCTTTTCGCGACGCAGAGCGGGTTCGAGGGCGAGGACGAGCGCGGTGGGGAGAAGCAGCTCCATGAATCCGGCGTAGTGGTTGTGATTGACGTAGCTGCCGTACACGCTGCCGGCGTGCGGCTTGATGAGCCAATAAATTCTGCCGTTTGACGTAAGGCCCTGGAGGACGGCGAATACGGCATAGAGCGATGCGAACAGCGCAGCACACTTCGCAAAGAGCAACAGATAAGCGTGGCGGAGGAGTTGGGCGGCGACGAACGCGAGGATTCCGTAGGCGAGACAGAGCCAGAGTTCGGAGAGCGTGTCATTAAGATACGCGGTGCGATGGAACAGGATTTGGATTATCGCAACGCAGAGTATGAGGAGCATTGGTGGGAAAAGCGGGCTCCAACGAATTGGCCTTGCCGGTGTGGCCACGAGGCGCCATGCCAGCCAGAGCGGCAAGAGAGCGGCGGCAGCCAATTCTAAGACAGCAGTGGACCAATCTTGAACGATGCCGAGGGCTAGTGGGCCGAAGATTAACGTCGCAACCAGGGCTGCGAACAGGGCGCGATGGAGAGCGCGCTCGAAGCGCTCGCGGATACTCACGGTGGTTACGGCTGTGGATGCTCCTTCAATGGCGGGTGCGGAGTGCATGAGTAATCTCGTCAGCGCAGAATTCCTGAGAACTATTTCCCGATCGGTTATTTCCTCTCCAGGCGCAGGTCGTCGACCCAGAGACGGCCTTTGATCTTTGTATTTGCGGGCGCGCGCGTAATTTGTGTTACGACCAATTCCGTACCCGCGGGGACTTGGAATGTTCCGGCGACCCGATGCCAGGGATGGGTGTCGAGAACATCATCCATAAGTAAGAGGTTCGCGCCGCTGTAGGCATCGGAAATCGCGAGTCGGGGGCCGCTCGAAGTGGTCAGATTTTCGCTTTTGATCCAGGCGCTGAACTCATAGGTGCTGTCTGCCTGCACCGGCACGAACTGCGACCAGCCGGCAAGGTACGCGGGATTGCCGTCGTAAGACAGGGCGAGCGAATGGAGGCCAGAGTGCGCTATGGCTTCGTCAATTCCGGCCACGACGTGTTCGGAGGACTCGTGGCGCCAGTCGAGGCCGTAGTTCAAGATGGGCTGCTCGAAGCTGCCATTGACGATGAGATTGTCAGTTGGCAGATAGCGCTGAAGCAAGGGCGCGAGGCTCGCAAGACCACGCCAGGCGCGGGCGAACGCCGGTACGTCGTGCTCGCGCACGAGGTCGTCGAGATAAAAAGTGGCGAGTTGGGGCGGGAAGGAAATGCCGGAGGCGACGAGATGCTGCCACACCAAAGCGGCTGAAGATTTTTCTTTTTGCCCGGTCAAAAGCCGCAAAAACGCCAATTGAATTTCCGGGTCGGCGGGAATTGCGCGGGCCAACAAGAGGCTTGCGTCGTGCGTGGCGCGCCAGCACTCAAGGAGAAGGCCCGGGGCAGCTTGTGGATTTTTTTCCAGTGCTTGACGAACGAGGGGCAAGGCTCGATCCCAATCAGCGGACGCTAGAAAATATTGCGCGGCTTCGGCGGCGATCTCGGGGCTACCGGGTTCGGCAGCGAGGGCGGATTGCACCGCGTCGTTCTGGGCTACGGCGTTGCCCGCCTGCTGATATGCGGCTGCAAGATCGAGCCAATAGCGGCCGCTATATGGATTCAGCCGGACCGCCTGGCGCAGGTTTGCGATTGCTGTGGTGGAATCCTGTTCGCGCGCGGAAAACTGGAGGCCGAGCAGGTGAGGAAACATCGCATTATCGGGAACGAGGCGGATGGCGCGCTCGAGGCCCGCGATGTCAATCGATTCTGCGGAACGCTGCGCGAGATATACGCGCACCACTCGCGTGCAGTAAACAGAGAGGAATGACGCGCAGAAGAGCACTAAAAGAATATTCGCCTGAAGAGTGCGATCGGGCCGCGTCACTATTAGTCCAGGCTGGCGGTATGGGCGGAGGCGCGTTCGTGGTATCCGCCATATCGGTCGCCATAGTAGTAACGATCCGGATCCATGAAATCGGCGGCGTTAAGGATTACACCGAGGACGCGGGCATCGACCTGAGCGAGCACGTCGCGAGCGCGGCGCAGAGCGGCTTTGTTGGTGCTGCCGGAACGGATGACGAGCAGAGTCGAATCGGCGTAGGCGGAGAGCAGGGCGGCATCGGTAACGCTGAGCACGGGAGGCGTGTCAATGATGATGTGGTCGAACTCCTGGCGCATGCTGGCGAGCAAGTCGCGCATGTGCGCGGAAGCAAGCATCTCCGATGGATAAAGAGCGACGGGGCCGGCGGGCAACACGGTGAGATTCGGAAGCCCGGGGACCGATTGCAGAGCGGTGTGAACGTCGAGACTGTTGGCGAGGACTGTGCTGAGGCCGCCGTTGGATTTGAGTTCAAAAATTTGCGAGATGCTGGCGCGGCGCATGTCGCCTTCGATGAGGAGAACGCGCGCTCCTTTTTGCGAGAGCGCGATGGACAGGTTGACGCTGGTTGTTGTTTTGCCTTCCTGCGGCAGGGGACTGGTCACCATTAGCACTTTGGCGGACTTGCCCATTCTGGAGAGGAGGATGGAGGTGCGGAGGCCGCGGTAGGCTTCGGCAATTTCGGATTTCGGCTGGAGCGCGGTAGCCAGGGCTGCGGGAGTTTTTGGCAGACGCCGCGAGGCGGGAAGCAGACGATTCGAAGGCGTCTCCAGCGGAACGATGGCGAGCGACGGCAGACCGGAGATCATCTCCGCCTGCTCGAGCGAATGCACGGCGTCGTCGCGCGACTCGAGAACGAAGGCGAGCGCGACACCGCCCGCCAGACCCATGAGCACGGATAGCAGAAGATTGCGGGGAATGTTAGGCGAGGACGGCGAGGTTGGAGTGGAGGCGGGATCGACGATGCGCACATTGCTGGAGCGCAGACCGGTCATGACGCCGGCTTCCTTCAACTTCTGCAACAGGCCTTCATAGAGCTGGCGGTTGCTATCCACATCGCGCTTGAGAAGGCTGTATTCGATGGCGCTTTCGTTGAGCTGATTGGCGTCGGTTTTCTGATTTTCGAGCGAGCCGCGCAGAAGTTTTTCGTGTTCGAGCGCGGCGAGGTAATCCTTTTTGTACTTGATAGACAGGCGGCTGATTTCGGTTTTGATGTCAGTCTGGACCGCGTCGAGTTCACCGTTGAGTTCCTGTAGCTTGGGATAGGACGGCGTAAAGTGAACGCTGGCCTGCGCAATCTGGCGGTGAAGATCTTCCTCTTGCGCCCGAAGCTTGATCAACGGGCTGGACGGGTCGAGACTCGACAGCAGTTCGGGATCGCCGGAACCGGCCATGCGATAGATCGATTCCTTCTGCATGCGGTCGGCTTCGGCGGCGGTCAACTCTTTGTTCAGCTCATTGAGCTTGGAGGTGATGATGTTTTCTTTCTCGTCGATGCCGAGGATCCCGTGTTCTTTTTGATAGCGAACGAGTTTTTCCTGCGACTCTTCCACCTTGAGTTGAAGCTCCGAGAGTTGTTGAGTGAGCCAGTCGGCGGTGCGTGTGGTGGCATCGAGGCGGGTTTTGTAATTCTGCTCGATGTAAGTGTCAATGAGACTATTGACGGCCTTGGCGGCGACGTTTGGATCAGAGCTGGCGAAGCGTAGTTCGAGGATACGCGTTCGGGGAATGGAACTTACCTGGAGAGACGCGTGGAACTTATTGACCAGCATTGCTTCGCGATGCGGTTCGATGGCACGAGAATCGACAGTGGAAGCATCGGCCGCACTGGGGGCGGGCGAGGCGATCTTGCCGGCGAAGGCCGGATTGGAATCCAGATTGAGCTTGCGGAGGACGAGTTTGGCGATTACGTCGCTTTCGAGAACATGCGTCTGAGTATCCATCGCGACCATGTAGTCGTCGGCGGAATCGTTTCCGCTGCCGTCCGAGTTCTTCATGCCGGCGGTTTCCGCGCCTTCGCGGTTGATGGCGATCTGGCCTTTCGCCTCGTAAATTGGGGTTGCGGAGAAGGAAAGGACGGCGCCGCCGACGATGGTGACAAGCATGACCGACAAGATGGTCCATTTGTGGCGGACCAGGATCGGCCAGTAATCCCAGATGCTCGGAATTCCACGGACCGACGGATCATGAGATGGGAACGAGCCGTGGTTGCCCGATGAAGGGCGAAGCTCAGCGTTTTGGGGCACCAATGTCTTTACGGAATTGTCGAACTGCATTTAGATAGACGGCTCCATTCACGCTGGCAATTCGCGTTATAGGCTGGCTGGGAACAGCAGACTCACCCTGGGGGACGCGCGATGCGAACCGCTAATTGTACAACGGGGCGAAGAGCTTTTCGAGGGATTTATTAGGGCCTATTAGGGCCGCAGATCGCGGAGGCGAGCGCGAAGGATGCCGCAGCCTTCTAGCTTTGAAGGGTAGATTATGAGTTCGTGAGTGGGAGCGAGGACGCGTCGCAAGATGGCGAGGGTTCCGGGGACGAGTTGGTCGTGGTACTCCAAGGCTATTCGCTTGAAGCGGCGCAGAATTTCCGGCGCGGCGTTGGCGAAGACGTCGTGCTCGGAGCCTTCGATATCGACCTTGAGGAAATCGACGTCGCTGGTGTGGGTTAGATCGAAAACGCCGGAGAGGGGAATGATGGAAATAGAGTTTGGAGATGGCACGGCGTTGGTGGGTTTCGATCCCACGTCATTCCTTTGTTTGTCGTCGGGCTTGTATCGGTCGCGAGCGTCCCCGCGCAACACGTGATCGAGCGAGCGGGCACCCACGGCCTTCATTTCGCCGCGGCCGAAATCCGCGCCTAGAGCGGCCTTATGGCAGGTTATGTTTGAGGCGCGAGCGGCGAGAATATTCGCTTCGAGGACATTGAAATTTTCGGCGAAGGGCTCGAGTGCGTGCACAGTGCATTTTGGATTTTGACGGGCGATGTAAATCGCGAATAAGCCGATGTTCGCGCCAGCGTCAACGATGACATCTCCGTCGCGTGGTCGATAGAAGCCGGCCGTGTAAGTCTGTTCGATCCAGATCTCCTGCACGGCTTCGAGCAGGCCATGACGTCTGGCGGGGTGCGCGATGCGCGTGCCATCCCAGAGGACCAATTCGTCGCAAGGCTGGCCGGCGCGCATTTGGCGGATCAACGTGGAGCCATTGCGGAAGCGCAGCATAAGAGACCCCAACAGCCGGACGCTTTTCAGATACATAGAGAGGCCTGAGAGTGCGCGCGTGGCGCGGGTTGCAGTTGCCCGTAGACGGCGATCATTTTATCAACCACCGGACGCGGCGAGTAACGTTCTTCGATGAGGGCGCGAGCGGCTGTGCGGATGCTTTGGCGCTCGGCAGGGTTTTCGAGCAACTGGCAGGTGTGGGCGGCGAGAGCCCCGTCGGCTTCGGCAACCCAGCAATGTCGGCCGTTCACGTAGTCGATGCCTTCGACGCCTTCGCTCGTCGTGACGACGGGGACACCGTAGGCCATGGCCTCCATGACCTTCACTTTCATTCCGCTGCCGTGCGACGGAGCGTAGACCATGACCGCGGCCTGCGAAAAAAAATCGGTTGGGTGAGATAGATTCCCCGTCAAGGTGACATCCGGCGTTGAAGCGTACTGGCCGAGGTATTTGCGGGCGTTCCAACCGGCGATGAGAAGCCGGGCGTTCGGAACGCGCTGCTTTACGAGGGGCCAGATGCGGGTGATCAGGCGCTCGGCGGCGGATCGCGATGGTTCCCAGTGCATGGAGCCGATGAGTCCGACAATTGGTTCGATTGTGGGCGGCTGCAACTGGTAGAGAGAGATATCGAGCGCCAGGGGAACGACCCAGTAACGGCCTCGCGGATTGATGGCCGTGGCCGCTTCCCGGAGGCGGGGCGTTAGAAGGCGGACGTCGGGGATTGCGCGCAGCAAGTAACGTGTGGCGCGCTGCGCTTGCCAGAGCGCTTTGCGGTCGGAGAGAGTTTCATTTTTCTTGCCGGCCCAGTCGATGACATCGAAGAAGTGTACGTTGAGAAGCGCGCGCGGCACGTTGACGCCGAGCCATCCCGTTGCCATCTGCTCGAGGTGGAGAACGTCGTAGCCCTTGGCGAGTTCGTCGCGGAGTATTTGGGTAAACTCCTGGTCCTGAATCATCTCGCTGCGAGGGCGCAGCAGATTTTGCCATTTGCGACGCATAATTCGCGGATCGACTTGCAGGCGATGAATGCGGAGAGTGAGCCGGCCCTCGTGTTTCGCCAGCCATTGGCGGGCTTCGGCGACGCGAGTCTCCGGCTCTTCCGTCGCGGCGAGCGCAATCACTTCGTGCCCGCGGGCGGCCAACTCGGTGATCAAGACGTAGAACCAGCGCGCGGCGGTGTCGCCGAAAGGATGGGGGACGGCAGGGGTGACGACGATGATTCTCATCGGCGCGCCTCCGAGACGGTCGAGAGGGAGCGGTTTGCCAAGGAAGCGAAATCACCCCGTCCGAGCAGGCCAAGGTAGACATTCAGCGTTTGCTCGGCGGCCTTGCGCCAAGAGAAAAGCGTAGCCCGCTGGCAGCCCTCGTGGGCCTTCGTTCCGCGCAGACCGGAGTCGCGGGCGACTCGCCCCATCTGCCGCGCGATCGAAGATGCATCCTCGGGATCGAAGAGTAATCCGCAGCCACCCAGCACTTCGGGGAGGCTGGTGGAATTGGAAGCCAGCACGGGAATGCCGGAGGCCATCGCCTCGACGAGTTGCAAGCCGAAGCCTTCGTAAAGCGAGGGATGGACCAGTGCAACGGCACTTTGATAAACGGCTGGCAAATCGTCGTCGGCAAGATTGTCAGGGCAGAATACCCGCTGCGAGAGGCCGAGCGCGTGAATCTTGGCAGCGATTTCCTTGAAACCCCATTTGTGTTCGCCCGCCAAAACGAGCGGAGGAACGTCGGTGGGTAACTGGGCAAAGGCGTCGAGGAGCGTGGTTACATTTTTGCGCTCATCAAAACCGCCCAGAAACAAAAAATAATTAGCGGGAAGGTGGTATTTGCCGCGCACTTGCGCCAACTGGGCGGGCGGCAGCGTTGCATAGAAGCGGGGATGTGCCGCGTTGTAGATCACCACGACGCGATCGCTGGCGAGGCCGTGAAATCGGCATAAGTCCTGCTTCGAGAAGTTGGAGACGGTAATGTACTTGTCGGCGCTACGGCGGGAAATAAAATCGGCATACCGCTTTCGCAGAGCCCCGCGCCAGTGCTCGCCGTGGCAGTGGGCGGGCAGGCGATCGATGATGTCGTGGCAGGTCAGTACATATTTGCACGTACGCGCAAGGGGAAGGCCGCGATTCGCGGTGGCGTGGAAGACGTCGATTTCGTGCTGGCGAAGCTGTCTGGGAAGCTCGATCTGTTCCCACAAAATCTCTCGCCGGACAGGGGAGACCAGCGGCGTCAAATCGAGCTCGGCGAGGAATTCCGCCGCGAGAGGTCCGGGAGAAAACGAGTAGAGTGCGATGCGATCGCCGGCAATCTCTTTCATGGCGCGGAAAATCTCGACGGTGTAGCGGGCAAAACCGCGCATTTCATAATGCATGAGGATGCGGCCGTCAATGCCAATGCGGATTGGAGTCGCGAGGCTCATAGGTTCTTGTCAGTTCGCCGTACTCTGCGTCCGGTCAGCCGGTTAGCCTATCTCCGCCGGGGCCGAAGCCGCCGGCATTGGCGTGCCAGCCAATCGCCAGCTAAGAAGCATGCGCAGCAAAAACATGCCACAGAGAATGCCCTCCACCGCGAGCGCCACTGCCAACTGGAAAAACGAGGAAATCGCGTGAAGACGGAGTAGGAGCAGATTGGCGGCGACCAGGGCGGCGCTCAAAATCAGCGGCTCGCGCAGCGGCGCGAGAAGTTTCAGTCCTTCGAGCCTGCGGGCGTGCACGAAGGCGAGCAGCCACGTGCTTTGGAGCGCGGCTTGGAAAATTGCGAAGCCGACGAGTCCGTTGTGATAGACCGCGTATGTGCCGAGGGTCCACGTGGGAATTGTCCACCATAAGCAGAGGCGCAGGTTGAACCATGCGTCGTTCTGCGAGAAAAAAAGTTCCGTCAGAGGCAGGCCGACTGCGGTCATTACCGCATTGACGCAATACGCATAGAGCAGGGGTTGCGCGGGAAACCACTTCGTCGTGAAGATGTAAGCGATGATGGGAGTGCTGAGGCTGGCGAGCACGGCGCAAGCAGGCCAGGCAATACTAGCATTGATGCGAAGGGATTTTTCCACGCGCGAGCGCAGCAGCGCGAAGTCGGCGGCCGCGTCGCTGAAGGCCGGGAGATAAATGCGCGTCATGGCGTTGCAGATGACGAGCGGATAAAGCGAAAGCGTGGAGGCCCAGGAGACGTATCCGACCTCGTTCTTGCCGAGCAGGCGCGCAATCATGATGGGCGGAAAGGCGAGCGTGATCATGTTGAGCAGCGATCCGCCTTGATAGACGAGACTGAAGCCAACGTGCGGGCGAAGCGACGCCCATGAAAAGCGGCGCCAGGGTGGGCGAGCGATGAGGTTAAAGGCGATGCTTCCGAAAAGGTCGCGAAACCCCATCGCGACGACGTAGCACCAGATGCCTTTGTGGAGAAAGGCCAGCGTCGCGAGCAGCACGGTGTAAATGAGGCTCTCGGTGGCTTCGACCGCGCTGACTACCTTGAAGCGCATGGCGCGCTCGAGGATCGCGAGAGGCACGATGCGCTGATTGCGGACGATGAGCAGCAGAAGAAAGATTGCCGCTGGCAGATAGTTCTCCGGCCCGAGTTTGACCAGGCGAAGGGCGACGGGCAGGAGCGCGCCGATGACGACGGCAAAGATACACGAGATCCCGAAGACAATTTTGTTGGCGCTGGCAAGTTCGGCGGGCTCCAGATCGCCGCGCTTACGGATCAGTGCAGCTTTTAAGCCGAGGTCGCCGAAGTAGCCGAGAATGCCTTGCGTGACGAAGATCAAAATGGCGAAGCGGCCAACGACTTCGGGGCCGATCCAGCGCGAGACGGCGACGCTCGAGCCGACGCTGAGCACCATGACGGCGAGTTGCCGGATGACGAGGGCGATGGCGGCACCCGTGATCTTTCCGCGAAATAGGGTTTGCAGCAGCGCGCGAAAACCGGTGGAGGAGGGCACGGCGGCGCAAGCATCGGCGATGTCACCCGTTTCTTTGGGCAAGTCATCGCCTGGAAGCAGCGGAGGGTCGTTCATTGCCGGAGGATCTTTCGGCGACGCGGGCTGAGCGATCTTTGCCGTCATCTCTTCCCAGTCATCTCTTCGCGATGACTGGTTGCAGGCCGGGAAGTGTTTCGCGAACGGCAGTCGCGGCCTGGATCTCGCGGGTTTCGCAATGGGAGTAAAGTTTGAGATCGGACTCCACCATGTCGCGCACCAGATCGCGAAAGGCGGTTTGAGAAGACCAGCCCAAATGCTGGCGCGCTTTGCTCGTGTCTCCCAATAACACGTCAACCTCGGCGGGGCGGATGAATCGCTCGTCGAGCACCAGATACTTATAAGGATCGAGGTCGAGCAGGCCGAAGGCGCACTCCAAGAACTCGCGCACGGAATGAGTTTCGCCGGTGGCGATGACATAATCGTCGGGCGTCTCCTGCTGAAGCATGCGCCACATGGCCTCAACGTATTCGCGGGCGTGTCCCCAGTCGCGCTTGGCCTCGGGATTGCCGAGGCGAATCTCGGTTGCGAGCCCGAGCTTGATTTGCGCGGCGAGCGAGGTGATTTTGCGGGTGACGAATTCCATGCCGCGGCGCGGCGATTCGTGGTTGTAAAGCATGCCGCAGGAGGCGTGAAGCTTATACGCCTCACGATAGTTTCGCGTCAGGTGGTAGCCCGCAACTTTGGAGATGCCATAGGCCGAACGCGGGCGAAACGCGGTCTGCTCGTTTTGCGGAGCGGGCGCGGAGCCGAACATTTCGCTCGATCCAGCGAAATAAAAACGCGCGTGCGGCACGACGTCGCGGCAGGCTGAGAGCAGATAGTGAGTGCCGTTGACATTGGTCTCGAAGGTGGAGAACTCGTCTTCAAAGGAATAGCCGACGTAACTTTGCGCCGCGAGATGGTAGACCTCCTCGGGCTGGACGGCGGCGACGACCTTCATCAGGCTGGGATAACTTTCAAGCGATGCGGCGTGAAGATGAATTCTGCCGAGCAGGTGATGGATGCGGGACAAGCGGTGCTGCGGATCTTCGATGGCAACGCGACGGACAATGCCGTGAACCTCGTAGCCTTTTTCGAGCAGAAGTTCGGAGAGGTAACTTCCGTCCTGGCCGGAAATGCCGGTAATGAGTGCACGCTTCTGATTAGCCAAAGTTTTTCTCTAGTGATCGAAGTGGGATTTAACCTGCCGCGGATCGATTCAGGTCAGAGGAACGTGCTTCCACTCCTGCCGAATTCAGGGGAGAATGCCCGCGCAACCTCGTAGTTTAGCACAGGCGATTGGGCGACTGACGGTATCCTTCAACGCTGCGGTGGAACCATGTTGGGCAGGCTCTTGCCGGCGCAAGGGCAAGAAATACGGCATTTTGCGCGGCTGTTATCATGGAGCGAAGCGTTGCGAATTGCCGAACGAATCCTCTGGAAGCGTTCTCCCGCGGCAAGTTCCGGACGCGCAGATTGTCTTTGCGATCAGCGGATGAATAGCAGGGAAGAGTGCATCTCGGAAGCGACCGCGGCCCTCAACAGACCTGGCGCGAGGCAGGTCCGCGTGCTAACCGTGCTGCCGGATTTTCCGTTTCCGGCAACGACCGGATTGCACCTGCGGATGGTTAGCAACCTGGATCTGGTTCGTCGGCTCGGGTGTTTCAGCGCGCTGCTTTATTTCTCGACCGAGGAACGCGAGACCGCGCCGGTCGAGTCGGCTCCGCTGGCGGCGATGTGCGATGAGGTGAGGCATGGCGGGCGGCGGTTTCCGCATCAAGAGTTCTCGACTGCGGCGTTGATCGGCTACAAGCTTGATTTCCTGGTGCGCGGCGCGCTTCGCGTGCCGGGGCACTCGTATCCGTTTTCGATGTCGTACGATCGGGTTGGGGCGGAGAAAATTATCCTGGCGGGGGCGCGAAGGCTGGGCGCGGATTTCGTAATTCTGCCCTCGATGCTCATGCATTACACGACGGCGCTGCGGAAGGCAGGGTTCGGTGTGGTTGTGGACGCAGCGGACGTGCTGACGAACCTTAGTGCTTCATTTCTTAAGAACCTTTCTGGCCGCGGGGGCAAGCTCAGCCTGTTTGCTAATTACCTTGCATGCCGCGCGCAGGAACGAATCTTCTTGAAGCGATGCGATGAATTGTGGTGCACGTCGGCGGCTGAGGCGACCGAGTTTCAGCGGATTGCACCGGGCGTGCGCGTGCTGGTTATACCGAACTGCCTCGATGAGAAAGCGATTCGGCCCTTTGCGCCGCCTTCGGAAGCGGTGATTGGATTCATTGGCACGTACTCATACACACCCAATTTGCAGGCGGCGGAGTTTTTGGTGGAGGAAGTGTTTCCGCACGTGCTTGCGGCGTGGCCAAACGCCGTGTTGCGTCTGGCGGGCGCGCACATGCCGGATGATGTTGCGGCTAAGCTGCGGAGAGTGCCGGGCGTGGAGATATTGGGGCGAGTCGGGGACGCGGGCCGATTTATGGAGGATTGCGCTGTGCTGGCGCTGCCTGTGTTCATCCGCGGCGGAGTGCCATTGAAACTGATTGAGGCGATGGCGCACGGGAAAGCCGTGGTGGCTTCGCCTGAACTGGTGGATGGTTTGGCGGTAGCGGATGGCCGGGACATCATTGTACGGTCCAAGCCTGACGATTTTGCCGCTGCCATTGTTGAATTGCTGGGCGATGCTGGTCGCCGCAAGTTGCTGGGCGAGGCGGCACGTGACACTTTCCTGCGGCACTTCTCGATTGCGAAAGCGGAGTCGGCATTGCGGAATCAGAGTGTGCTGGCTCATGCGCCAAACGATCTGGAACATTCTGCGGAAAAGCAATGTTCTACCGATGAGTAGTTTCTCCGAATGACGAACCGCAAGGTGCTGGTGATCGGACCGGTGAATGAAGGGGCGCTTGCCGAGAGCTATGCGCGGGCGTTTGAGCGGCTGGGGATGGACGTGGTGCGGTTCGACTCGGAGCGCGCCATGTTGCAGGCAAGCCGCTTTACGGGCAATCGAATTCTGCGGCGGGCGCTGCGATCTTTCTTGTGGGATGCGGTGAACCGGGAGGCGAGTGCGGTCGCGGAGCAGGTGCAGCCGGCGCTGATTTTTGCGGTGAAGTGTACCTTCTTTCATCCGGAGACGGTGCGGCGGATACGGAAGTCAACAGGCGTGGCATTCGTGAACCACTATCCGGATCATCCTTACATTGGGATCCGGTGGGATCCGCGAGAGGCATCGGCGCAGCGGCGGGATCTGATCGAAGTGTTCCGCGAGTACAGCATCGTGTGGATGTGGGAGAAGAGCCTGGTAGCGCGCCTGCGGAACGATGGCGTTGAAGCGCAGTATCTGCCGTTCGCGGTCGATCCGGAGTTGTTTCGTCCGCAGGAGGTTGGGGAGTTGCACGATGGCGAGGGAGTGCCGTGCGAACTTTGCAATACGGTGCATGATGTCGCCTTTGTGGCGACGTATACGCGGGCGCGCTGCGATGAAGTGGCGGCGATACGGCGGCACAAAATCGCGATTTGGGGGAACAACTGGCCGCGAAAATGGCGAGAGGCGGGAGGACAACATCGCGTGCATGCTCCGGTCTGGGGAAAGGGCTTTGCCGAGATTTGTACGCGCGCGCATGTGTCGCTGAACGTGCTGAATGCCGAGAACCTGGGTGGGCCGAATATGCGGACGTTTGAGGTTCCGGCAAGCGGAGGCGTGATGCTGGGGCGCTATTCGGCGGCGCAGGACGAATTTTTTCCGGAGGGCGAGGCTGCGCTGTACTATCGGTCGCCAGAAGAGATCGACGAGAAGCTCGATGTGCTGTTGCGGGATCGCGAGTTGCGCGCGCGGCTGCGGAAGAATGGAGCGCGATTGGCGGCGGCGCAAACCTATGATGTGCGAGCGGCGGAAGTGTTGCGGGCGTGCGGAGTGGGATTTGATTCGGGGAGTTCGCGGTGAGCGGATTGCGCATAGGCTTCGTCACCGGCCAGCGCGCTTGGTGGCGCAGACAGCGACTGAATGCGAAGTACGTGAAGATGCGCCTCGAGGGCGTCATTTATCCAGACGTGTATTGCCTGGCGCTGATGCTCGCTGACAAGTTTGATTTCGTGGGCGAGGAGGAGCGGGTTGGGCGCGGGAAATATGACCTGATGCTGGCGGAGTTGCAGGGGTCGGACAGCCAGTTGAGGTATCTGGAGACACTGGTGGAGGCGGGGGATCCTCCGGTGGCGGTGATTCCGGGGCCGCCGGCGATTCTGTCGCGGGATTTGACGGACGAGAAGCTGGGGCGGGTGAAGCGCATTTTGAGCGGGGCGCGACATGTGTGGGCGTACGCCCCCGAGCTGAAGACATTTTGCGACGGGTTGATTGGGCGGGAGCGGGCGGTGGTGATTCCGTGGCCGTACGACTTTGAGGCTACGCGGAAACTGGGGGGTGCGGCCCTGCCGGGACAGCACAAGATACTGGTGCAGGTGCCCATGTGCTTTGGCGACATAGTTGTAAACCATCCGTTTGTGGTGAAGGGAGTGCTGGCGGACGTGTTCGGGGAGTTGCCAGCTTCGGTGCGAGAGCGGATTACGTTCCATACGTTCGTGTACAACGATACGGATCGGGAGAAGTATGGAGCGACGCGGTTCGCAGAGGGACTGCCGTTTGTGCTGGAGGGGAAGCGCGGGTACCGGGCATTCGTGCGGCTTCTGGGGGAATGCGACGGGGTGATCAACCTGACGGCGGGGAGCATTCTAGGGCGGGTTACGTTCTTGGCGGCGGCGCTGGGGAGGCCGGGGATTTTCAGCGATAACAGCTCGCTGAATTTGCGACTATATCCAAATTCGTGCGTGACCATTTTCGATACGGTGCGGCTGCGGGAGTTGGTGCGGGAGATGATGGGCGGGCTGGAAAACGGTTGCGAGACGCGGCTTTTGCCGGCGCAGGAGGCGGCTCGGGAAGTGGGGGACTTTGGGCGGAACCGGGAGAAGCTCAGGGAAATTTGTAATTTGTGATTTGGGGAATTTAGAGATTGGGTAAATTTGTAACTGGGTAGTTTGTGATTGGGAGACTGCGGTTTCGGGGTTACATGGGGCCTTATACCACTGGGTAGACTGCGGAATCCTGGCTTTTGATTGAGGGCGGCACGGCGAGTCTTGGCATTTACCTGCCGGTTCAAAGTCAATGGCCGCGAGCGGGGGCGCCCGCGCTACACGTTATCTTTGTGCCTGCTATCTTCTTGCCTGCGCGGGACAGCCGGGGGGTGGCTGCCCCTGCGCGGGCGCTTTAGCATTGGCGATTTTTAGGTTAGCGTGGCGATTACCTTCTTTTCTTGTTTCTTCTCATCTTTATGGCCGGCGGCGCGGCCGGTTGGAGTTACGGTCTGGAGCGTTAGCTGGGCCGACTGGATAGTTACGGTCGCCTTTTGCGCGGGACCCTGCGCGGTGGTACGTGGAGGACCGTAGGTGTAGAACGAGACCGGGATGTTACCGCCTTTGGGCAGTTTCTTGAGGGCGGCGAGGATCGCGGTGTTGACGGGAACGCTGAATTCTGCGGGATCATCGCCATCGGGTGGTTGATCGGCAATGCCGGCGCCATAAATGGCGTAGCTGCCGACGTAGTAGGGACTCTCACGATTTGGCTTGGAGCCCACGGGAAGGCCGAGGTAGACGTCCCAATAAACACCGGGTTGAGTCGGGCAAGTGATGCCGTAATGCGAAAGGTAGACGGTGTTGTAGGGGTTCTGGAGGTAGCCGTAGATCTGCTGCCCCAGCTGATAACTGATGGGGAACTGGTAGTAGCCGTAGTAGCCTCCCTGGTTGAGGTAGAAGGGGGGCTTCTGGATACAGTTGTCGACCAAAACAGTGTAGCTGCTGGAACAAGGCTGAGTGTTGCCACAGTATTGCTCGACCTGCGCGGGCTCAGTGTCATAAATGTAGTTGAGTTGCTGGGCGGCACGGAGAACGTCGCATGGAGTCATACTCACTGCGTTTGCGTTCTCATCAAAGAAGCCGAAGCTGGTCCCGCCCCAGATGGAATCGGAGGTGGGATCGGCGTTGAGCGAGTTGTTAGCGAGCCAGAGATCCCACAGGCGATCGACGTTGGCGTGATGGACAAAGAAAACAGGATCCTGGGCGGCAGTTAGAGTGCTGCCCATGATTCCGCCCACCATGCCATGCACCTGGTTGTGCGGCAACTGGATGAGTTGGTCTGCGCCGTCAACCGAGGTGTATTCGAAAATAGGCTGGGCGAAAGCGTTATTGACGCCCGGAGTCAAGACGCCGACGTTGCTGGTGCCGTTGTTGATCGACGCATTACGGGCGGCAACGTGAAGGATCGGACTACCAGTAGGCGGGTTCTGGAACATGGGGGGCAAATAGGGATTGGCCTGCCAGTCCCAGTAGGGCAAGGCAAAGGTAGGGTCGCCGGACAAGCTGCGGACAATGCGCTCAAACCAGTAGAGATACATGCGATGCCAGGCCCAGAAGAAGTTGAGTTCGAAGGTGCTGTGGGAGCAGGTGTTCCAGTCGGGCATCATTCCACTCATCGTGGTTCCATGAATGGCAGCCTGATATGCCCAACTGCGCTGATCGGTGAGGGGCAAGGCCTGCATGGCCGTAACGCCGGCGATGTAGGACACAATGGTTGGGCTGCTGAGGGTGAGCCCGGCGAGATTGAGGCGGGTGTAGGGTGTGGTGGCAAAAACCTTATCGATGTTGAAGAGCGACTTACCGGCGAGCGTGACGCCGGCAGTGGCTCCCAGGGTAGTCAAGAATCGACGACGAGATTGATTTGGGTATTTCATGGTGTGTCCTCTCTGCAATCGAAATGGGAGTGCGCGGTAGCGCAGTCCGGGGGCCCGGAGAAACGGTGACGACTGGTGAGTTCGGGCGAGCCAAGGGAAGGTATAGTCCTCACCCGAATGCGCGCCATAATGACCCCGAAGCGGGTGGTTGTCAAGTGAGTTGGCATCCACCGCGCGTTGGGGCCGGTTCGCGGGAGCGCAGAGGTTGGCTGCGCTCCCCCGGTGACGGACAGCTTTTCGCGAGCTTAGAGCGGTTACTCTAAGAGACCGTTAGTTGGTACCGGCGACGGCCACCGCCGGGACGTCTCCTTTCTGCCCGGTCCATGCGGTGCCGTCGAAGGTGGCGTACTCGCCGACGGTGTGCGAGGCAGTAAGGTACCAGCCGCCGTAGAAGTCCGGCTCATAGAAGTCGGGGTAGACGACGATCCAGTATCGGGTGCCGCGGAGCAAGGGGTAGGGATCCCAGCCAATCACGTTCCAGCAGAAGCACGGCCAGGGATCGATGGGATGAATCAGAGGCCAGAAGCAATTGGGATAGATGAAGCCTCCGAAGGGATAGAGGTTGTAAGCAGTGACGCACTCAATAATCACGCCGGGAAGGCCATCCACATCGGCGTAAAGGCAGATGTCGACGCTATTGCTGCCGCCACCCCACCAGAGGGGAAGCTCGAGTCCCTGCATGGTGGCATCGGCCTTGGGAGTAAAGGGAAAGCCGACGGCCTGGGTGCCGGACGACGAACTGGGGCCGGAGATAGGCAAACCCGCGGTGGAGTCGAACAGGTTGCCGCCCTTGCCAAAGTTGGTGAAGATGTTTTTGGCATTGGCGAGAGGACGGCCCTTTTCGTCCTGGTGCTGGCATTGGCCGGATTCGGATTCGGTGGCCGAACAGGAGGCCGAATGACGCGCGAGGGATGCAGGGAATTTGGCTAAGTCCTGAGCGAAGCTGGTGGAAGCGCCTGCCAAGACAACGGTGAGGTAGAGCGCCGACAGAATCGCCGGGAAAAGTTTTCTGGGTTGACGGGCCGAGGGAGCGCCCGAGTGAGTGCCCGCGAGCGACTTCAGGGCACCATTGAGAGTTTGTTGCGTATTCGAGTTCATTGGTCATTCCTCCTTGAGCCGCAAGCGGCTGTGAATTGGGGATCGGGCGGGAGGGAGAAGTGTGGGAGTGAGCCACAGAATGTCCGAGCGATCCTCTTTTCGTCGTTCACAGGTAAACGCGACGTTGCGGGGAAAATGGGGTCATGCGGGTGGTGGGCCAAAAACGCTGAGGCGGAGGGGTGGAGAGTGGGATAGAATGTGTCACCAAACTTGGCCGAGGTGCTGGACGTTGCGGGGATTCGCGAATGATTCCAAGCGACCCAGGAACTTGCGCGGCGGCAGCAACCGCGATGATTCCATCGAGGGTGAGGCGAGATGGATGGTGAGGATAGAAAACCGGAGATGGAGGGCGGAGCCAATATACCCCGGGACGAAGCGCCGGTAGCACAGGAACCGGGAGAGGACGGAGCTTCGTCACCACGCGGGTTATCCCACGAGTCAGGCGAAGTGACGTTGCTGCTGGAAGAACTGGCGCACGGAAAGCAAGAAGCGGCAGACCAGTTGATGCCGCTGGTTTACGACGAGTTGCGCAGATTGGCCGGGCGCTACATGCGGCGGGAACGCGAAGACCACACGCTGCAAACGACGGCGCTGGTGCATGAAGCGTATATGAAACTGGTGGAGCAGCGCTCGGTGAACTGGCAGAGCCGGGCGCATTTTTTTGGGATCGCGGCGCACTTGATGCGGCGAGTGCTGCTGGATCACGCGCGCGGACATTTGCGAGAGAAGCGGGGCGGCGGGCAGCAGATGGTGTCGCTCGACGAAGCGCTGGTCTTCGCTCCGGGGCAGGCAACAGCGTTAGTGGAACTGGATGGGGCGCTGGAAAAATTGGCGGCGCTGGATGCGCGGCAGGCGAGAATCGTAGAGCTGCGATTTTTTGCGGGGCTGACGGTGGAGGAAGCGGCCGAGGTGCTGGGCGTTTCACCGAAGACGGTGAAGCGCGACTGGAGTGTGGCCAAGGCATGGCTGCACGGAGAGCTGAAACCGGCGTATGACGCTGTCGCGGGAGAGATGGGAAACCGTTAAGGTTCTTTTCGAGGCCGCTCAGGAGTTAGCCCCTCAGGACGTAGCGGCGTTTCTACAACAGGAAACCCCTGACCAGGAAATTCGCAAGGAAGTGGAGAGATTGCTGGCGGAGTTCCGCGAGGCGGATAGTTTTCTTTCGGAACCGGCGCTGGCATCGGTTGGAAAGAAGGAGTCGGCGGAGCCGGCGCGATTCGAGCCGGGGGAACTGATCAGCGGGCGATTCAGGATTACCCATTTCGTGGCGGCGGGCGGAATGGGCGAGGTGTACAAGGCGGAAGACAATGAGTTGCGACGCAGCGTGGCATTGAAGTTCCTGCCCACGCGAATGGCGCTTGACCCGCAATCGCGGACTCGATTGCGACGCGAGGCGCAGGCGGCGTCGGCGTTGAATCATCCCAACATTTGCACGGTGTATGAAATCGGAGAACACCAGGGGCAGGGGTTTATCGCCATGGAGTATCTGGAGGGCGAGACCCTGAAGAAGAAAATTTCGGGAAAGCAGCTGGAGCTGGAGACGCTGCTGCGGCTGGCGACGGAGATCGCGGACGCGCTGGATGCGGCGCACGGGGCGGGCGTTTTTCATCGGGATATCAAATCCATCAACATATTTGTTACGACGCGGGGGCACGCGAAGATTCTGGACTTTGGGCTGGCGAAGGGGGTGCCGACGCCGACAGCTCGGAACGAGGCAGCGGACGGGGGGAACGACGCGCTGAACGAGCAACTGACGGCGGCTGGGGCGCTGGTGGGGACGGCGGCGTATATGTCTCCGGAGCAGGTGCGGGGCGAGGCGCTGGATTCGCGCACGGATTTGTTTTCATTCGGGATCGTGCTGTACGAGATGGCGACTGGGGTTCTGCCGTTTCGTGGGAAGAATGCGCATGAAGCGTGCCAGGCAATTTTGAATCGCGAAGCGGAGAGCCCGCACGTGGCGAGGGTGGATCTGCCGCCAGAGTTCGAGCAGATTATTTGCAGGGCGCTGGAGAAGGATCGAGAGAAGCGCTGGCAAAGCGCGGCCGAGATACGCGGCGCGATTGAGAACCTGGACCGGGAACTGGAATCGGCACAACATGCGAAGCCGCTGCTGGATAATGTGCGGCGATTGCGATCGCGGAACCAGCGGCTGCTGATCGGGATGGTGTGCGCGATCGTGATCGCGCTGGCGATTGGAGCGACGGCGGTTTGGCGGTCGCGGCGGCCGAAGCTCACGGAGAAAGATACGATTGTACTGGGCGATTTTCGGAACGCGGCGGGCGATCCGGTTCTGGGGGATGCGCTGAAGGCAGGACTGGCGGCGGATTTGAGCCAGTCGCCATTTTTGAATTTGCTGTCCGACGATGTGATCAACCGGCAACTGCGGTACATGGGGCGCGGGGCGGAGACAGCGCTGACGCCGGAGATTACGCGCGAGGTGTGCCAGCGGGCAGGAAGCAAGGCGATGTTGCTGGGCTCGATTGCGAATATTGGGAGCAGTTACGCGATCACACTGAAGGCGGAGAATTGCGAAAACGGGGAGACGCTGGACGTAGAGCAGGCGGAGGCGGACCGGCGGGAAAGGGTGCTGGGGAAGCTGCACGAAGTTGCGAAGAACATGCGCAACAAACTGGGCGAGTCGCTGGCGTCGATTCAAGAGCACAATACGCCGCTGGAGCAGGCAACGACATCGTCGCTGGAGGCGCTGCAGGCGTATGGCCTGGCGGAAAAGACATTTCGATCGCAGGGGGCGGCGGCAATTCCCCAGTTCAAGCGGGCGCTGGAGTTAGATCCGAACTTCGCATGGGCGAGCTTGGATTTAGGGATCTTGTATTGCAATCGAAACGAAGCGGCGCTGTGCGCAGAGTACATCACGCGGGCCTATCAACTTCGGGACAAAGTTACGGAGCGAGAGCGGTTTTCGATTGATGCGAGTTACTACACGAATGTGACAGGAGAAATGGAGAAAGCGGCGCAGACGCTCTATCAATGGAAGCAGTTATATCCGGGAGATCCGACACCTCACGTGGACCTAGGGTTAATCGCGCTCAACCTGGGGCATCTGGAGGAGGCTTTGAGGAATGATCTCGAGGGATTCGCGCTTAAGAAGGACAGTTCTCTGGTCTATGGCGTAGTGTCATCCGATTACGTCAACTTAAACCGTCTGGACGAGGCCAGAGGGATTCTGGATGAGGCGCGGGCGCGGAAGCTGGATGGACCGCTGCTGGAGAATTACTATCAACTGGCATTTTTGCAAAGCGATAATCGGGAAATGGAGCGTTGCATATTGGCGGCACAAGGGAACTCGGAGAACGAATCTACCGTTCTATCGAGCGAATCCGACAGCGAAGCGTTTTACGGACGAATGGAGAAGGCGCGGGAACTGTCACGACGGGTAGTGGGGGTGGCGGTATCCAGCGGCGACAAGGAGACGGGCGCGGCCGGAGAAGCGACGGAGGCGATGCGGGAGGCGGAGTTTGGCAATGGGGCAGAAGCGAGAAAACATGCGACGGCGGCGCTGGGGCTAGTCTCGAGCCGAAATATTCAGATCGCCGCGGCTATGGCGTTCGCGCGGGCGGGCGATGTACGACGAGCGGAGAGGATCGCAGGCAGCCTTCAGAAACGATTCCCGAGCGACACGCTGTTGGTGAGTTACTGGCTGCCTAGTATTCGGGCAGCGATCGAATTGTCAAAGCGCAGGCCGGCCGTGGCGGTGAACGATTTGCAGGCAGCGATTCCGTACGAACTGGGAGGCGGCGTACCACCGTACTCGCCCGTGGGCGCGTCTATGTATCCGGTATACCTGCGGGGTGAGGCATACGTTCAATTGGGGCAGTGGGAGAGAGCGGAGGAGGAGTTCGAGAAGATTGTCGAGCACCGGGGACTGGTGTGGAATTTTCCGTTGGGAGTGTTGGCGGAATTCCAACTGGCGAAGGCGTATGCAGGGATGGGCGAGACGGAGAAGGCTCGAAATGAATACCAGAAGCTGCTCGGGATTTGGAAGGATGCGGATGCGAATTTTGCGATGGTTTCGGAGGCGAAGAGGGAGTATGCGCGGGTGAAGAGCTTGGAGTAGGGGAAGGAAGTTTGTTGGGGATGGGGCGGACGAGGCATAGCCCCATCACCTCAACGAGCAAAGTCAGTTCACGAGTTAGTTAGCTCACCACACAACACCCTCTCCGGCGCGGCAACGGTAAGTTTAGTCGGTTAGGGCGACTACAACGCCTCCGCCATTCTCGCCGTCATTTTGTCCAGTCCCAATACAGTTGGAAGTGCACTGGGGCCTCCCGGGCGGAGGGAACCTGGTGTTTTCGTGGGACTGTGGCAGAAGCGAAAGATCGATCAGTAATGAGGAGGCGGGATTGGCGCCGTGGGTGCCGTCGAAGGCGAAGAGAGTGGTCTCGCGTTTGATGACAGGGCAGGAAATCGTGGGAGGACAAATGAGGAAGGCCGTGCCGCAGCCGGAGGATGGGCAGGCACCGGTATTTTTGCCTCCGAGGCTGGCGGTGCCATAGACATAGTGCTGGAGTTCATCGCCCATGCCGGTGTCGACGGTGAGACGGGCGATGGGGGCGGACCCAGTGCGGGCGGGGCCGGCACCGGTGAATTGATAGAAGTTGTTGTAGGCGGGACTTCCCATGGTGTGCGGCTGCAATTCGAAAACGGTACCGCACCCGCCGCTGCAGAAAGGAGCGCCGCCGGCCTCGGTGGTGCCGTAGAAGGTGCCGAGCGCGCCGATGGCGGGGTCAAAGGCGAGAGCGGCGGCGGGATTGGCGCCGTCGGTTTTGCCAGCAAAACTGCGCGTATAGACAAGAGTGCCGCCGGTGGTTAGTTCGAAGATCGAACCAAGGTTCGCTTTTCCGCCGTTCTTTGCCGTGCCCCAGAGGTTGCCGGTGGAGTCAAAGGCCAGGCCGGCGACGGCGTTGGCGCCATCAGGGGACCCGTGAAGCGAGTAGATCACGGTGTAAGTGCTGCTGCCGGGATTCAGGGTAAAGACCGTGCCGCAACCTTGGCCACAACTGCCGGAACCTCCGAGACTGGTGGTGCCATAGAAATTTCCGAAGCTGTCCTCCAAAAGTTCAGCTTTGGGGGTGGCGCCGTCGGTGCCGCCGAGAAAATTGTGGAGCACGGTGAGAGTGCCGCCATCGGAGTTGATGGCGAAGACGGTGCCACAACCGCCGCTACAAGAACCGGACCCTCCGGCGGAGGTGGTGCCGTAGAGATTGCCGGAAATTTGCTCGTAGACGAGGCCGGCCAGAGGAGTGGCGCCGTCGGCGGGGCTGCCCGTGAAACTGTGCAGGACGATCTCGGTATACGTTAAAGAGCCGGCGCAAACCGGGGGCGCGAGGGCGCCGGGAGCGCAGAGGGCGAAGACTGTGCCGAGATTGTTGGAGCCTCCGGCAGAGGTGGTGCCGTAGAGATTTCCGTTTTCGTCGGAGACGAGGTCGCCAACGGGATGGGAGCCGTCGAGACATTCCCCCACAGAACAAAAGTTATAGAGCACGGTGGGTGTGCTGGCCCGGCAGACGCTGGCGGAGACGAGCAGCAGGAGGAGAGTGGCGAGACCGACGATGGAACGGCGCATAGAGACCTCCGGTTCGCGCGTAAGCGTCGCCAACGGGGAGGGATGTAAATGAAAGTAGGTTGGCACCCACATCGCGAGCGCGCGAGATAGACCAGTATCTTAACGTTTTCTGCCGGGAAAGCAACTCGGGGAGGAGCTTGCGTGGGGCTTGAGGCGAATTGGTCTTGATGGCGCGGAGCGGAGAGGAGAGGGCTTTTGCGGGATAGTGCGTAGAGGAAATGGTTGTGGATGGGACCGTATTCTTCGACGGGGCCCGAAGGTGTGTGCGTGGGATAAGTGGCGAGGAAGAAATTGGGAAATGGCGGGCCCGGAGAGATTCGAACTCCCGACCCCTTCGTTCGTAGCGAAGTGCTCTATCCAGCTGAGCTACGGGCCCGCGGTTTTTTTATTGTATCAAGAGAGACGGAGTTGAGCGGAGGGGAATTCGAGACGCGGCGAGGTGGGCGGAGTTGGTTCGTAGTCACAACTCCGGAGTCGCGAACCACAGTGAGCGGTGAAGCGGGCGCCGCGCAACGCGTTTGGGATAGGGGGTATACGGGAAGTCTTTAGGAGGAGCGTGGTAGGCGAGGCGGGGACGAGAACGCAATTCTTGTGGCAAAGGGCAGGGTAAAGTTTTCCGGTGTGCGCGAAAAAGCTACCTATCGGACGTGCATAGGCTGAGCGGGGCCAATACTTTACAGATGGCAGTTGAACTGCTTCTGTTCACGGTAGACGAAGTGGCGCGCAACGGGGCATTCCGGAAAATACTTCGGCCAGAGGTCTTTCTGAATGCCCCATTGCATTTTGCGTTGCGAGCATTTCGGCTTTAGATAGGCCCTCCCCCACCTCCTAAACTCATCTGCGCGGAATTCGCACGCATGCCCCAAGGATTATTTCCTGAATCAAATCCGATTAAAAAAATCTAGGCGAGAACTAATTGTTCCTGGACGTCGATGCCGGCCTGGCGGAGAAGTTTGGCGACGGCGTCGGCTTTGAGGCGTGAGGCGTCGTAGAGGACGCGGACGGTGCGGTCTTTCTCGTTGAACTGAATGCGCTGGATGCCATAAACCTCGCGGACACTGTCGATGGCGCGCAACTCGTTTTCGCCGGGCATGGACAGATAGCGGAACGCCGCTTCGAGGTAAGTCATTTCCCCTCCCAAGTTCATCAATCTAGAATGACAGTTTGAGTGTACCGTGAGCGAACTCGAATTGAGTATCTAATAAGGATGGGATTTCTCCAAGGACTTGTAGGCGAAATGATGGAACAGGGAAGGGCGGGGGCGGCCATGGCGGTCGATCCGGTGTGCGGGATGAAGGTGGATCGGGCGACGGCACGGTTTAAGACCGAGCACGCGGGGCAGGAGTATTTTTTCTGCTGCGCCGCGTGCTTGAAGAGGTTTGAGGCTGATGCGGCGGGCGTACTGGCAGGGCCGCCGAAACCGATGGGCGGCGGGGCTGGATTGGTGTCGATTGGAATGCAGGGGATGGGGAAGGCGGCGGCGCCGAGTACGACGCCGGCGGCTCATGGGGAGGGGGAGCGCGCGGGCCGTGCGGGTTCAGCGGGAGCGAGCGAGGGGCGCGTTTACATTTGCCCGATGTGTGCGGGGGTGCGGCAGATTGGGCCGGGGCCGTGCCCGAAATGTGGAATGGCATTGGAGCCGGAATCACCGGGGCTGGCCGCGAAGAAAACCGAGTACACCTGTCCGATGCATCCGGAAATTGTGCGAGCGGAGCCGGGAAGTTGCCCAATCTGCGGAATGGCGTTGGAGGCGGGCGACGGGACGGTGGAGGAAGAAAATCCTGAACTGCGCGACATGACGCGGCGATTCTGGATTGGAGTGGGGCTGACGGCGCCGTTGCTGGCGATCGCGATGGGGAGCATGATCTGGCCGAACCTGCGAATGGGTTTCAGTTTCGGAATTGAGCTGTGGAATCGACCGATTGAAATTTCGTCGCGATCGATTCTGCCGTGGGTGGAGTTGATGCTAGCGACGCCGGTGGTGCTGTGGTGCGGCTGGCCATTTTTCCAGCGCGGGTGGGCGTCGATCGTCAATCGCAGCACAAATATGTTCACGCTGATCGCGATGGGGACGGGAGTGGCATACCTGTATAGCGTAGTGGCAACGTTGTTCCCGCAGATTTTTCCGATGTCGTTCCGGACGATATCTTCGGGCGGGATGGGTGATCGACCTGATGTTTATTTCGAGGCGGCGGCGGCGATTGTGACGCTGGTGTTGCTGGGACAAGTTTTGGAATTGCGGGCGCGAAGCCAGACGTCGAGCGCGATTCGGGCGCTGCTGGATTTGAGTCCGAAGATGGCGCGCGTGATCGCCGACGATGGGTCGGAACGCGATATTCGGCTGGAGGATGTGAAAGCTGGGGAGAAGTTGCGGGTGCGACCGGGAGAAAAAATTCCGGTCGACGGCGTGGTACTCGACGGTGCGAGCGCGGTGGATGAGTCGATGATTACGGGCGAGTCGATGCCGGTGGAGAAGGGAAGCGGCGCGCGGGTGATTGGGGCGACGGTGAATGGGACGGGCGCGCTGGTGATGCGGGCGGAGCGAGTGGGCAGCGAGACGATGCTGGCGCAGATCGTGCAGATGGTGAGCCAGGCGCAGCGGACGCGGGCGCCGATTCAGCGACTGGCGGACCGCGTGGCGGAATGGTTTGTGCCGGCGGTGATCGGCGTTGCGGTGGTGACATTCATCGCATGGGCGGTGTTTGGGCCGGAGCCGCGATTTGCGCATGCCATTGTGAATGCGGTGGCGGTGCTGATTATTGCGTGTCCATGCGCGCTGGGACTCGCGACGCCGATGGCGATCATGGTGGGGACGGGGCGGGGTGCGCAGGCGGGCGTGCTGATCAAGAATGCCGAGGCGCTGGAGACGATGGAGAAGGTGGACACGATTGTGTTCGACAAGACGGGGACGCTGACGGAAGGGAAGCCGCGTGTCAAGGAGGTGGAAGTGCTCTATGGGAAAGGTGAAACGGAGCTATTGCGCCTTGGCGCCAGTTTGGAACGATTGAGTGAGCACCCGTTGGGCAGTGCGGTAGTGGATGAAGCACTCGCACGCAGGTTGTTGCTTTCTGAGCCGGAAAACTTCCGCTCAGTCTCCGGCAAGGGTGTGATGGGTAAAGTCGATGGAAAGAGCGTGGTCGTAGGAAACGCAGGATTTCTAGAGGAGCAGGGAATTACTGTGGGTAAGCCGCTGCCCGGAATCGCTGAAACAATGAGAAAGCGAGGTGATACCGCACTTTTTTTGGCCATCGATGGACGCTTGGAAGGAGGTTTTACAGTTGCTGATCCGATCAAGGCTTCTGCCATGGCGACATTGAAGGAATTGAAGAACTCGGGAATGCTGCTCTTCATGCTCTCCGGGGATAACCGCGCTACTGCCGCGGAAGTTGCTAACGAGCTCAGCATCTCCAATTTCCAGGCCGAAGTGATGCCCGAGCAAAAAGCCAGTATCATCCGCAAATTGCAGCAACAGGGTCGGGTCGTCGCGATGGCGGGGGACGGGATTAACGATGCGCCGGCGCTGGCGCAGGCGGATGTTGGCATTGCGATGGGGACGGGGACGGATATTGCGATGGAGAGCGGCGGGATCACGCTGCTTAAAGGGGACCTTGAGGGAATTCTGCGTGCCCGGAAGCTGAGCCAGGCGACGATGCGCAACATCCGGCAGAATTTATTTTTTGCGTTTGTCTATAACTCGATTGGGGTGCCGATTGCGGCGGGGGTGCTGTATCCATTTTTTGGAGTGCTGCTGAGTCCGATTCTGGCGGCGGCAGCGATGAGCTTCAGTTCGGTGTCGGTCATTACGAATTCGCTGCGGCTGCGCAACGCTAAGTTGTAGCGGTGCGGCGCAATAAGAGTCAGCCGAATTTCGCGCGCGTACTTGACTTCAGATTCGGGCGAGTGGTCCCAGGGCGGACGCGAATCTGGGAAAACCCCCACCCAACCCCCACCCTTGCGGTAGGGGCCTGAGATTACTTGATGTGCTCCGATTGCGAATCCAACCTGTGCCGCCTCTAAGGTATGTCGATCAACCAGGTGGCGTCACTTTTGTTACCGGAAGGGTTCGAAGCGTGCGCTTTGATCGTGTATTGACCCGGTACGAGAATGTTCCCGAAGGTGGGGCCGGAGCATTCCCAGAATGTCCTCTCTGCCGCCGCCGAGTCGAGTCCGATCGCGAACCATGTGTTGGGAACCGTTCCGTCGGCCCTGGGCGGAATCGTCCCGGGAGCTGGAATCGACGAAATGTTATTGGTGACCGAGCCACCCGCGTTCAGATTGCATGGGTTTCCTCCAGTGAAGGCCAGGCTGAAGTAGAAGCTGGAGATGCCGCCAGGGTCGGTGGTCGTAATACCAAATACGAAGTTGTAGTTGGGCTTAGCACCGGGAACATGCGAGGCTGGAACGGATCCGTTAAACCTCTGGGCCGGAATGTCCGAAAGATTGTTCTGGTAATTCGAACTATCCACAAGATTGAGTACCAGATCGGGCCCTTTTCTCTCGTCGGTCTGGGGTTTGGTGAAGCATGACGAGCACCCGGTGCCGAGCATAAGGACCGCTGTGCACGCGAGGGTAGCAAGAGCAAGTGCGGATCCGCGAACGATAGACATGGACTCCTCCAGGGAGGTGTAGCGACGGTCGGGGCCCAGAACTGTTGTGTAGTGGACGGACTATACCACATTATTGTTTGGCGTGGGCGGGCGCGTAGGGATCTACAATCGGGCGGTTTCAATCTGCCGACTCGGACCGGTCACGTAGCGGCTACAGTTTGGTTAGGTAGTCGGTGATTTCGGGGCTGGTCCAGTCTACGGGGCCGATGAATTTGCGGCGGATTATGCCTTGGCGATCGATGATGTAGGTTTCCGGCCAGCCGAAGGTGCCGTAGAGGTCGCTGGCTTTGCGGGATTCGTCGCGCACGGTGACCATGTTGACGCTGTAGTCTTTGAGGAATTTGTGATAGGCGGCATCGTCGGCGTCGATGCTGACGGCGAGGACGACCACTCCTTTATCTTTCATGCGTGCCGTCATGCGGACGAGGGCGGGAGTTTCTTCGATGCAGGGCGGGCACCAGGTGGCCCAGAAATTGAGCACGACGACCTGACCGCGAAACTGGCTGAGCGTAATTTTGTGGTCGGAATCCTGGACGGTAAAGTCGGGGGCGGCGGAACCGATGCGGCCGGGATGATTGCCGCTGTAGCAGGCCGGGAATCCGAGTAGCGCGATCAGAGATGCAATGCGAAGGGCGATAGACGTTCGTCTCACATCGCTATAATAGCGAAAAACCAATGGATGTTTCAGCGCCGAGCGAACGTTTGGAGAGTGGCACGCCGGTGGTATCGATTATTGTTCCGGCGCGGAACGAAGAGGCGAGCCTTGGGGATTGCCTGTGGTCACTGGTGGGGCAGACGGGAGTGAGCCTCGAAATTATTGTGGTGGATGACGGATCGAAGGATGGAACGCGGGCGATCGCGGAGAGTTTTGCGGGCGTGCGGGTGATGGCCGCGCCGCCGCTGCCGGCAGGTTGGACGGGAAAGAATAATGCGGCGGCAGCGGGAGCGACTGCGGCGCGCGGGGAGTGGCTGCTGTTTACGGATGCGGACACGGTGCATGTGGCGGGATCTCTGGGGCGGGCGGTGGAGGAGGCGCGGAGGGAAGATGCGGAGATGCTGTCGTATTCGCCGGAGCAAATTGCGGTGACGTTTTGGGAGATGGCCGTGCTGCCGGTGGTGTTTGCGGAGTTGGCGCGGGAATATCCGCCAAAGAAAGTTTCGGATCCGGCTTCGCCGATTGCGGCAGCGAATGGGCAATATATTTTGATTCGGCGCGAGGCTTATGAGGCGGTGGGCGGGCACCGGGCGATTGCAGATAGCCTGCTGGAGGATGTGGCGCTGGCGCGGGCGGTGAAAAAGTCGGGACGGCGGATTCGATTTCGGTATGCGGCGGATGCAGTGCGGACGCGCATGTACCGGAACTTTGGGCAGTTGAGCGAGGGGTGGACTAAGAATTTGGCGCTGCTGTTTCGGCGGCCGGGGAGGCTGGCCGCGAGCTCGATACTTCTGTGGGGCTTTGCGTGGTCTGCTTTATTGTGGCCGATGGTGACGGAAGTCGGCGTGGGGCTGACGGGCCGGGTTGAGTCGCTTTCCTGGGCGCATGGTTTCTTGCTGAGGCTGGCAGGAGTCTCGAGGCACTGGTGGTGGACGCCGATCGGAATTGGTCCGATTCTCTTTATTGGGCAGCGGCTCAGGCGGGCAAACTTTACCTGGGATATGGAAGTGCTTGGGACGATGGCTGGATACCCAATGTTCGCTTATCTCCTGTGTCGATCGAGGGGGGCGCATTCGAAAGGCAACGTATCATGGAAGGGACGACATTACGACGGCGTGCCCGGAAATGGCGATCTCACCTCGGCGGCTGAAGCCGACTCTGAGAGTAGTCCGGTTATCTAAGCGGTAAACCGCCTCGGCAGCCAAAGAAACGTCACCCAAAAGCGAGTGAAGCACAGCAAAATCTGAGCGAAGCAACGTTTAAGCGAGGCTATGGTCTATCTCACGCGCAAGGCTGAATTTTCGGCGTCGCACTTTTACCATAACCCGGCGTTCACGGCGGAGGAGAATGCGCGGGTGTTTGGCAAGTGCAATAATCCGAATGGGCATGGGCACAATTACACGCTGGAAGTCACCGTGAAGGGCGCGGTGGATCCGACGACGGGATTCGTAGTGGACCTGAAGCACTTGAAGGACATTATGAGCAGGGAAGTGCTCGAGGCGATGGATCACCGATTTCTGAACAAAGAAGTGCCGGAGTTTCTGACTCAGATTCCGACGACGGAAAACATCGCAATTGCGATCTGGAGGCGGCTGGCTCCAAAGTTAAAGTCAGCACAACTGCATCGGGTGCGCGTGTATGAGACGCCGGACCTATTTGTGGACGTGTTCGGCGAAGACGGTCCTGGAGAAGCATGAAGGCTTATTTGACGCGGCGGTATATGTTTTCGGCCTCGCACCGGCTGCACAGCGAGCGGTTGACGGAGGAGGAGAACCGGGAGACGTATGGGAAGTGCAACAATCCGTATGGACACGGGCATAATTACATTATTGAAGTTACGGTCGGCGGGGCGGTGGATGAGCGGACGGGAATGGTGTGCGATCTGGTAGAACTGGATGAGTGTGTGCGGAGCCATGTGCTGGAGCGGTACGATCATCAGAACCTGAATGTGCTGGAGGAATTCGCGGCGGAGGTTCCGACTACGGAAAATCTGTGCATCTCGATCTACGAAATTGTGAAGCGGGAATTTAGGGGCGCGCATCTACAGAAGGTACGGATCGAGGAGACGATGATGAACTCGTTCGAGTATACGGGAGAGAACAATCGGTAGTCGTTGGTCGTTTGTCGTTCGCGAACAGAGTTTGCCAACGACAAACGTTCATCGACAAACGACCAGTACCTATGAAAACCATTACCGAACCGAGCAGCCTTACCAGTTCCAGCTTTGAGGAACTTGTGCGGGAGATGATTGCGCGTTTGGGGGAGGATCCGGAACGGGAAGGGCTGATGCGGACCCCGGAACGAGTGGCGAAGGCGATGCAGTTTTTGGTCAAGGGGTACAAGGAAGACCCTGAGGCGATGCTGCGGGAGGCGCTGTTCACGGTCGATTACGACGAGATGGTGATCGTGAAAGACATTGAGATGTTCAGCCTGTGCGAGCACCACATGCTGCCATTTTTTGGGAAGGTGCACGTGGCGTACATTCCCAAGGGGAAGGTGATTGGGCTGAGCAAGATTCCGCGGCTGATTGAAGTGTTTTCGCGGCGGCTGCAGATTCAGGAGCGGCTGACGACGCAGATTGCGGAGACGATTCAGAAGGCGGTCGAGCCGCAGGGAGTGGGCGTGGTGGTGGAGGCACGGCACTTGTGCATGATGATGCGCGGAATTGAGAAGCAGCATTCGTCGGCGGTGACGTCGTCGATGCTGGGATGCTTCCGGCACGAAGAGGAGACGCGCACGGAATTTTTGTCGCTCATACGGCAGCGGACGAACGGGGCTTGAGTTGGATTGAGATTGGGATTCGGCCGGGCCTTTGCGTTCGGCTTTTTCTTTTTGGGCGAGAGCAGATTTGCGGTCGAGAAAAAGCTTGCTCCACGGAGGGCAGGGAGGAAACGGGGACGGCGCTGGCGCGTGCTCATTCAGGTGGGTTAGTCTTGGTCCATCGTGAAAAAGAAGCGGGAATTGGCAATGGGAGGCAGGCTCGCCCTCGTTACGGGAGCGAGCCGGGGAATTGGGTTTGAGATTGCCGGGGCGTTGGCTGGCCAAGGTTGCGATCTGGTAATGACGGCGCGCGATGGTTCGGCGCTGGCGCGGGCGGCGGGCAAGATCGAGAAACTGGGCGCGCGAGTGCTGGCGCAGAGTTCGGATGTGCGCGATCCGGCGTCGGTGGATTATTTGTTTGCGCTGGTGCGCGGGCTGCGGCGGCCGCTGGATTTTCTTATAAATAATGCGGGCGTTGGACAGCCGAACCGAAGCGTGGGCGACTTGCCGTATCCGATGTGGCAAGAGGTGATCGATACGAACCTTACGGGGATGTTTTTGATGACGCAGGCGGGGCTGGTGGTGATGAAGCGGGGAAGTGCGATTGTAAATAATTTGTCGGTGGCGGCGGAGCGGGTGTGGCCGGGATCGGCGGCGTACAACGCGTCGAAACATGGAGCGCTGGGCTTCACCGATACTCTGCGCGATGAGTTGAGGGGGAAAGGCATTCGGGTGATTGGGCTGATGCCGGGCGCGACGGATACGGGGATATGGAACACGATATGGCCGAAGGCGCCGCGGCGGAAAATGATGTCGGCGGCAACGGTGGCCCAGGCGGTGGTGAATGCGCTGCTGCTGCCGGAGAACAGTACGGTGGAGAAGTTGGTGATCATGCCATCCGGCGGGCCGCTGTAGAGGAGGAATTGTGGTATGTCGCTGCTGGAATATTTCAAATCGATGAAGCCGGAGACGCGGCTGGCGTGGATCATTGCGGTGGGCGCGGATGCTCTGCAGATTATGGCTTTTCCGCTGTTTGCGGAGGGAGGGATTTCGCCGGCGGATACGGTGCTGGATATTCTGGTGGCGATTCTGCTGACGCGGTTGCTGGGATGGCACTGGGCGTTTTTGCCGTCGCTGGCGGCGGAGTTGATTCCGGGCGCGGACTTGCTGCCGACGTGGACGGCCGCGGTATGGTTTGTTACGCGCGGGCAGGTACGCGAGGGCGAAGTGGAGATTCTGCCGCCGGGGCCGGCGCCGGAACCCCGGAGATAGGCGGCTTTCAGCTATCAGCCGTCAGTTAAACATCCTCTTCACTTCGCCTTGTTCAAAAAAAAATGATTGGCTGTCAACGCCCAAATCGTCTTAGTGCTATTTCTCCGAGTGGCCCCCTACCCCCCCTACCCCCCTTAGACCCGGTCTCTTAGAATCAAAGACTTAGCCACCCACTCCCGCCAGGTCTTTGAGGAATAAGGATTTGCGAGTAAAGTATTTATAAATCAAAGACTTGCGAATCCATTCGTGTGAAGTTCCCGCCAGGTCTTTGAGGAATAAGGACTTACTGGAAGGTTTTGGGCGTGACCCCTTGCACCAAAACCACCTTCTCCGCAAAGTCTCATTTTCAAAGAACTTACATGCTGACTCCGCCTAGGCGGGGTCGAGGGTTGGTGTCACACCCTGATGAAATTCTTGGCGATGTGGTGCGCTAAGTCAAGGACTTCTTGGGCGGCGTTTTTGGGGAGGGCCTGTGATTCCGGCGAAGGCAAGGCTGATAGCTGACGGCTAGCTTTACCACGTGCCGTAGCGATAGCGGTGGGGACGTTCGGCAAATATTTTTACCATGAGGATGCCGGCTACGAAGCCGCCTACGTGAGCCCAGAAGGCGATGCCGCTGGAGGCGGCGGTGGCCTCGGCCGAGGTGACGGTGCCGCTCAGGAAGTTAATGAAGAACCAGTAGCCGAGCATGAGCCAGGCGGGAACGTGAAAGAAAAAAATAGGCGGAAACCAGGTGAGGACGCGGGCGCGCGGGTAGAGAATGAAGTAGGCGCCCATGACTCCGGCGATGGCGCCGCTGGCGCCGATGATGGGGACACGGGAATCTGCATTCAGCAGAACGTGCGTGATGGCCGCGGCCAGTCCGCTGAGGAGGTAGAAGACGAGATAGCGGAAGTGGCCAAGGTAGTCTTCGACGTTGTCGCCGAAGATCCAGAGGAAAAGCATGTTGCTACCGACGTGCCAGTAGGAAGCGTGCAGGAACATGGAAGTGAAGACGGGCAGAATGGCGGTGGCGATCGGGTCGTGGGAATGGCCGGTAAGGACGGCGAGGGCGTGGCGGGGAACGAGGCCGAACTGAAATGCAAAGGCTTGAAAAGCGCGCGTGTTGAGGCCGACGGAAACTTCCCAGGCGAAGACGAGGACATTGAGGGCGATCAGAAAATAGCTGATGAAGGGAGTGGAGAAGCTGGGCTGATCGTCGCGAAGGGGAATCATTTAATTGGCAATTGGCGATTTGTAATTGGTAATTTAAGAGCCGCGGCGCGGGATTGCGCTTAGTTTTGCTGCCTTCGAAATTACCAATTACAAATTATCAGATTGCAAATATTCATGAATGGCGTATTGGTGGTGGACAAACCGGCGGGGATGACTTCGCACGACGTAGTGAACCGCGTGCGGAGGATGCTGGGGCAGCGCTCGGTCGGGCATCTGGGAACACTGGATCCGTCGGCGACGGGAGTGCTGCCGCTGGTGGTGGGGAGCTTCACGCGGCTGGCAAAGTTTTACACGCATTGCGAAAAGGGATACGAGGGGGAGATTCGCTTTGGCTTTGCGACGGATACATACGATGCGGACGGCGAGGCGACAACGGCGGCACAGGAAGTGAGGCTGGAACGAGGGCAGATCGAGGCGCTGGCGGAGAGCTTTCTCGGCACCGTGGAGCAGATGCCGCCGCCATTTTCGGCGAAGAAAATAGGAGGCGTTCCCGCCTACAAGCTGGCCCGAAAACAGCGTGAGGTGGCGCTCAAGGCAGTGCCGGTAGAAATCAAGGAATTCACGATTCTTGAGGTGGAGGGGGATTGGGTCACGTTTCGGGCGCGGGTGGGATCGGGGACGTACATGCGTTCAATTGCGCATGATATGGGACAGAAGATAGGGTGCGGAGCGCATCTGGCGAGATTAGGGCGAACGGCGGTAGCGGAGTTCGGGCTGGCGGAAGCGCACGGGCTTGAGGCGGTGGACTTGGCGGTGCGGCAGGGAACGGCGGAGGATCTTTTTGTGCATCCGCGAAAGCTGTTGCCGGAGATGGCGAGCGTGACGGCGAACGACGAGGCGGTAGCGTTCATTCGGGCTGGGCGGGCGGTGAACCTCCCGGAGATGTCGCGGGCGCCGCTGGTGAAAGTTTTTTACGGACAGCGGGAGTTGGTGGCGATTGCGACGCGGATCGCGGGAACGCTGTTTCATGCGGGGATGGTTTTGGGGAATCGCGAGGTCGAGGAGGCGAGGGACTCCACTCGGCGGTTCGGCAGAGATTGGTAAAGGTTGAGTCGTAATGTCCGATAACAGGTATTATGTACATTCCGATCCAGGGGGTGCTCTCGGCACCTACCTCGGGCCGTCCGGTATTCAGATCACTTCCAAGTGGCTGCGGACTCCCTTGTCATGCTCTGCCACGGACAGAATGCCCGAATCCAATGTCACCAATCTTCCCTTTTTCTGGATTGCAAGGCCGAGCAAGTAGGCGTCGGTCACCTGTTGGCGGCCGCGTAAGGGGCGAGTGAGGAATGAGAGCGCGCTGGGAAGATCGATGTCATCAGGCCAGAATTGATGCGATGGGTGTTCAAGGCCGGCCCGAAGGACCACTAAGGCGTCCTGGGGCGAGACGGCGTGCCGGGCGAAAGACGGATTGGAAACGATCCGGACAAAGCCAGCCTGAGTGATTGCGCAGGTCGCCCAAGGGTGGTGGGAGTTCCGCGCAAACCATCGCTGGGCCTTGGAATGCGCCTCGTGGGGCGGCCACAAGAGCGCGATCAGCAGGTTTACGTCGAGGAGATTTGTCACCACGTTTCGGTCTCAAGCCTCTTCACGTGCTCTGAAGTGATAGTTTCGGCGTCTGCAGGTAAGTCAAAGACAGCTAGACCATTTACGCGACGAGTTTTTACCGGCGCGTGGATCCCGCGACGGACAAGTTCTGAAATTGCCTGACCCAGAGCAAGGGAGCGCGACTGGGCGTACTGTTTGACCGCGTCAAAAACGTCATCATCGAGATTGACTGTGGTGCGCATACCGCAATGATGCACGATTATCCGCAGTGATGTCAATGGCCTCACTACGTCATCACGCTTAATACCGTGATGCCGGTCTAGAGCCTGTGATGCCGACTTTAGGCGCGGAGGAATGAGGCCAGGTCCTCGCGAAATCGGCGGAGGGTTTCGAGGCGGTCCGGAGTGGCGTCGACGATTTCGGTTTTGGCCTGGAAGACTGGGCGGCCGTCTTTTTCGGTGAGGACGCCCATGACCTCGCCGATGCGCCAGCCGGCGGTGCCGAGGATTTGGAGGCCGTCTACGCCGGGCACGAGGAGGGCGATGCAGTTGTCGCGGATTACGCCAATGCATTTGGGATAGCGGTCGAAGGTTTGCAGTTCGAAGCCGGCTACGTAGAGGCGCTGGAGTTGTTCGGCAGAATCCAAAGTCAATTTGTAATTTCGTAATTTGTAATTGGTAATTTCGTAATCGAGTAATTGAAAGAGCGGCTAGGCGTAACCAGTTCCCCAATCACTCAATTTCCCTATTCCGCAATTCTTTACATTTTGTATTTGCCTAGATCGTCGTCGCCGAGGCCTTCGAGCCACTTGCGGAGTTCTTCGCTGGAGACGCGGTCGGCGGGATTGGCGGTCTGTTTCGAGCTTTTGAGGACCTCTTCTTCCACGAAGATTGGGCAATCCATGCGGAGGGCGAGCGCGAGGGCATCGGAGGGACGGGAATCGACGCTGACGACGCGGCCTTCCCTTTCGAGCCAGATGACGGCATAAAACGTGTCGTCCTTGAGTTCGGTGACCACCACTTTGTGAACGAGCGTGTCGAGTCCGGTGAGCACGTTCTTGATGAGGTCGTGAGTCATGGGGCGCGGCGTGTTGACCTTTTCGATCTCAAGCGCGATGGCGTTGGCCTCGTAGACTCCCACCCAGATGGGAAGCACGATGTCACTGCCGACATCTTTGAGCAGGACGATGGGCATGTTGGAAACCGGGTCCATCATCAGGCCGCGAATTTTCATTTCGACTTCCATGGCTACCCTCAACAACTTAATCATTGAATCATCTAGTCATTGAAGGATTGGTTCGATGACTGGATGACTCGCTGCTCGGACGATTCGATGTTTGTACTCTTCAGCTCTCCTCCCAGGCTATTGGGGAAGCTGTTTGTTACCTGGACCTGCACGTAGCTTGCCGCCTTAAGCTGCATTCCTTCGGGCGCGGTGAAGTTCAGAACCTTAATTTGCGAAGTGCGGCCGATCCACTGACCGCGGGCTTCGTTCTTCCCTTCCACCATCGCCTCGACTATTTCGCCAAGGTGACGCCGATTCCGACGCGCGGAAATCTGTCGCTGCCTCTCGTTGAGAAGGGCGAGGCGGCGGGCCTTCTCCTCGTCGGGGATGGCGTCATCGAGTTTGAGAGCCGGCGTGTTGGGGCGGGGCGAGTACTTGAACGTGAAGGCGCTGTCGTAGCCGACTTCGTCGAGAAGTGAGAGGGTCTGTTCGAATTCGCGCTCGGTCTCGCCGGGAAAGCCGACGATCAGATCGGTCGTGATGGAGATGTCGCGCTTGGCGGAGTGAATCCAGGCGATGCGCTCGAGATATTCATCGCGGGTGTAGAGGCGCTGCATGGCATCGAGGACGCGCGTGGAGCCGCTTTGCACGGGCAGATGAACGTGATCGCAGAGGGCGGGGATGGCATCGATGACATCGACGATGTCACGACCGAAGTCCCGCGGATGCGAGGTAGTGAAGCGAACACGGTGCATGCCGCGGACCTCTGCGACGGCAGCGAGGAGTTCGGCAAAGGTCATTTTTTCATCGGGATCGCGGTAGGAGTTCACGTTTTGCCCGAGGAGTTGAATTTCCGTATAGCCGAGGTCGGCGAGCTGGCGGGCTTCGGCTAGAACCGAGCCTGACGTACGGCTGCGCTCCTTGCCCCGGGTAAAGGGCACGACGCAATAGGCGCAAAATTTGTCGCAGCCTTCGATGATGGTGATGTAGCCGCGATGGGGATTGGTGCGGGCGGTGTATTCGGTCTCGAAACAGAGGTCGGTCTGGCGATCGTCGAGTCCGGTGAGGCGATTCCCTGCCCCGGTCTGCACGGTTTCCAGTTGCACCAGCATCTGCGGCAGATTGCGGTAGGAGGCGGAGCCGCAAACCAGATCGACGTGCGGGGCTTTTTCAAAAATGCGGTCGCCTTCCTGCTGGGCGACGCAGCCGAGGACGCCGAACTTTTTGCCTTGCTTGCGCAGCTTTTTGTAGTCGTTCAGCCGGTTGAAGACCTTTTGCTCGGCTTTGTCGCGAATGGAGCAGGTGTTGTAAAGGATGAGGCCGGCCTCGTCGACGGTTTGCACCTGGCGATAGCCCTGCTGCAAGAGCGTGCCGATCACCTTTTCGGAGTCGTGCACATTCATCTGGCAGCCGAAGGTCTCCAGGTAAAACGTCTTGTCAGCGGTCCCCGACATCGTTTCAGTATAAAGCAAGTCGTGATGGGGAGTTTCGAGGGGAGGGCGGCGACGTGGGCCGGGACCGGTGAGGGAAAATCCTCTCCACCACAGCGGCTATAGGATCCGAACCCCAGCGCAGCACGCGCCAGCCGCTAATTATGCGGTCGTGTCTGAGCGATCCGCCTCGCCGAGAGGGATTCATTGCCATTTCCGCCCCAGCGACCGGGGGCAATATCACAAGATCGCCTATCGATGTAAGTAATGACCCCGAAATCTTTAGAACGTCGCGTTTACCAGTGAAGGGCAGGAATGGCTATCTGGCGCGTCGGCGTAACATGCTCCTCGCCGCCGGCCAGATGGTCGTCCGTAAGTCGACCGGCTGAAGCCCGGCTTTTCAAATCCAGCCGGAAACTAACTCCAGGAGGATGTTATGAAAGGCTTTAACAACTTGTCGCAAAGAACGGGAAAGCACGAAATAGTCCCAATAAGTCGTTTTCTCAGAGTATGTTCCCGCCTGTCGCTGCTCGCCGCAACGGTCGCGCTCCTTTCGGCCACATTGCAGGCAGCACCCCCGTTTGTGTACTCCAACCTCAACCTCACCAGCCCGAATGCGGTCGGGGGATTTGAATTAGGCCCCCCGAACACACTGACTCCCATTTTTGGCACGCCGTGGTCTACAAGCCCCACCAGCAGCAGTGCGGTCTATTTCGATGCCCTGAAGGACCAAGCCCTGTATGCCAATACAGATGCACCGCATCTGCCGCCCTGTTTGTATGTTGGCGAACTCTCGTCCGGCAGCTATCCCAATGGCGACATTGCCGCGTTCACAATCAACACCGGCACAGGAGCGTTGACGTATGTGGCCAGCTATCCCACCCCCGCCGGGATCACTCCGCCGTTCAATGGGATCGCGCTGTCTCCGGGGCACAAGCTGCCGGCGCTGTTCGCCGGCTACTCGGCTCCTTTTCCTGGAACGAACTACGTCACGGTATGGCGCATAAATCAGAACACCTGCGCTCTAACGTTCCAACAACAGGCGGTCGCTAGCCCGCTAAACGGGGGCGCGATTGATGGGATGGCCGAATCGCAGGACGACACCACCCTGGTCGCGGCATACGCGGACGGCTCGATTGAGTCCTTTCCAACCGTGCCGGGCTTTACGATCTCGCCGGGTTGCCCGGTCAATTCGACTGGCTTTGTCTCTCAAGGGAGCTGGCCATCTGGCGTGGATGTGACCGCTGACAGCAAGTATGCGATTTTCGGCGACCAACCCGCGGGAGGCTCCGGTCCCAATATCACGGAGGTGGAAATGGTCAAGTTGCCGATCGCTTGCAGTTCGACCACGACCGACTGGGGCGGGCCTCTCCACTCCAACGTTGGTCCCTTTTACCTGGGCACGGCCATTAACTCGACGAATGTATGGCTCGGTCCGGAAGAGCATAACTTGTTCGTCAGCAACAATGGCTCTGAGCAGGTCACGACCATAAAATTCAACGAAAGTTTATATCCGGCGGCGGCGACCATGACTCTGGCTGGCGCGCCTCCAAATCCCCCATGCCTCTCGGTCTTCACCAACCCCACAACCTTGAGGCCGCCGGTCCCCGGCATTCCGTTTTATCCCAACGGGATGCAGACGTCCATCACATTGGCGCCTAATCCATTGCGCGTGTATGTGGGAGAGTTCGACGTGATTCCCGCATCAGACGCGGTTGGTTTGTTGAGGGTGCAGCTCGGCACGGGGTGCACCAACGAGCCGACTGGGTCGCCGTATTTTGACTTCGGCAATGTCCTGGGGTCTCAGCTGAGTGCGTGGCCCCCGCGCCCGTTCTGACACGCGATCAGGGCTCAACCTGCGCGCCCCTATCGGAAATGCCGCGGGGCGCGCAGCAACATCGATTTAGTGCGACGCTCGACAGTCGGGCAACCTGGTTGAGCGAGGCATCATAAGTGTTTGAAGCTACCTTGTCTCGATCGTCTTGCCCACTTCCACAAAAGCCTGCATCCAGCCCAGAACGCGAGTCCAGCCGTCCGCGTGGCCTTTGGCGGCTTCGGGGGCGCCGGCAAAACCGGTGTGGCGGATGCGTAGCAGCGTGCCCGTGCCGGCTCGCTTCGGGCCGCTCGGATGCAGGCCATGGACATCGGCTGGCTCTAGCTCCCAGCGCACCAGCGTTTCCAGCTTGCCGCTCCAACTGGCGATCCAGGTGTGCACGAGCAGGCGCGGGGGATCGACTTCGACGTACTCGCCGTCCACTGTAAACGAACTGCCGTCCGCGCTCACACCGACGCTCGACCACTTCCCTCCCGGGCGCACGTCGCCTTTCCATTCCGTGATGCGGTAGATTCCCTGCTGACCCCACCATCGCGGAACCTGAGCGGGATCGGTGATGGCCGCGAAAACGCGGGCGGGCGGGGCCGCGATGAAAACTTCTCCAAGAACCGCATCCTGCTCAGGAGTAACAGCTACAGTGGCCATGGCGATGGATTCCCTTTGTGAATTCGACTGCGTTGGTGAATTCGACTGCTCCAATCAACTCGGCGTCTCTCGATACTTTGCAGCGTTGTTATTTTGAAAGGCGCTCGGAAAATTCCTTCAGTTTTTCCAAAACGCCCGGCCAGCCGCCGCTGTAATCCCGGCGGGCCGCGGGCTCGTGGGCGAGGCCGCTGTGCGTGACCTTTACGTGCGTGCCAGTCGCGGTGGGAGTGAGTTCCCAGCGCACGACAGTCTTTCGCTTATCGTCCGCGTGCCAGTTGCCGATCCACGTGTAGGCCAGCAAAGTTGGCGGATCGAATTCGACAATTTCGCCGTGGCACTCGAACTCGCTCACGCCATTAATCTCGAAGTTGCCTTTCTCGGTGGCGTAGGTGTAAGCGCCGCCTTTGCGCGCATCCATGTTCCAGAACTTCACGGGACAGCTCGGGTCCGTGAACCATTGCATGAGCTGAGAGGAAGTGGACAGCGCCTCAAAGACCCGGCTGGGCGGCGCGGCCACTTCGATCTCAGTGATGAGCGCATCCCGATCGGCGGTAACGGTGGTTTGTGGCTTCATCGCTTCATGCTACCCGGTTCAGGCCGGCGGCCTTCAATAAAATTCTTGAGCACCTGCGGGCAAAATGCCGCTTGGTTTTATAACCGGCGGGAGTAGAGACGGGCATAGCCCAACCCACATCTCGCTCCCACCGACATTTGTACGGAACACCGCGGTAGTGTGCCCGCTAGTCTTTTGCACGCTCCAGAGTGAACAACTCCTTCATTTCTTTTCCATGATCCAGAAAGACCCACTCTTCGGTGTGATGATTCGCGTCGGGCTGAGTGAAGGTCACATGTTGCATATGGCCGTCACCGGGCCCGATGTTGGTGCCGTCGAAAAACTCGAAGCTGATTGATTTCGGGTCGGACGAGACCACTTTCATGCGCGGCTGATTCCCTGCTCCGCAGTAGTGCGTCATGATCAGGCGGTCGCCGTCCAAGTGAAACATGGTGATCATGTTCTCTGGGCCGTGGCCGTGAATTTCGCTCATGAGCGCCGAGCCGCCCGCCGTCATGCGGAACGTGACTTCGATGGGCTGGCCCTGGGAATTCTTGCCCACCCACTTCCCTTCCATCGCCGCCAGTTGGTGGAAGGACTTCTGAGCGTCGCTTTCAGCCAGCGCAAAGGTGGCGGAAAAGACGACGAGAACCGCGCATACCGTGACCAATGTGCGAACGTGCTTCATAGATTTTCTCCTCAGTTTATTTTTGTTCTCCACTACCGAATTCAAACCTGCGCTCGCGGGAGGCGATTCACAGGCCTTTGCTGACTCTGGACCCCACACGAAACTATTTCTTCAAGTCGCTTTCACGCGCATACTCGCTTTCCACAAAGTTCTTAAGGTTCGTAAGATTGATCTCCCAGAAGCGTCGATAGTGCTGGAGCCACGAGTCGACCGCTTTGAGCGGCGCGGGATTGAGCTGGTAAAGACGGTGGCGGCCGCTGCGGTGCTCGACGACCAGGCGGGCCTTGCGAAGCTGACGCAAATGCCTGGAAATGGCCGGGCGGCTCACAGGGAACGACGCGGCGATCTTGCCGGCCGGCTGGGCGCCTCGACAGAGGAGATCGAGGACAGCGCGACGAGTCGGATCGGAGAGGGCCTGGAAGGTGGCTTCCGACGAATATGTAACCGAACGGTTCCGCATTTATTCGTAACTATACGGTTACATATTTTCAATGTCAAGGGTATTTGGAAAAAAGTTCCGCAGGTTGCGATCCGGGTTAAGGGCCGCGATCAGGTCGCATCGAGGGGAAAGTTCGGGTTGCCTCGGCCGAGGCGCTCGCTGAGATGGTTGGCGATGAGTTTGCCGTGAAAACGGCCGTTCTCAATAAAAATCTCGTTCGTGCGCGAGCCTGCGACAATCACGCCCGCCACATAAATTCCCGGCACATTCGACTCCAGCGTTTCGGGGTCGCACACCGGGCGCAGTTGCTCGGGAGAAAGTTCGATGCCGACACTCCGCAGAAAATCGTAGTCGGGATGGTAACCGGTGAGCGCGAAGACGAAATCATTTTTGAGGCGAACGGTGCCGCCCGGCGTTTTGACCACGACGGAGTCAGGGCCAATTTCCTGCACGGTGCTGTTGAAGTGCGCTTCGATCTCTCCCGCCTTGATGCGATTCTCGATGTCCGGCCGCACCCAGTACTTGACGTGAGGATGCATCTGGGCGGCGCGATGCACAAGGGTCACGCGCGCGCCATGCCGCCAAAGATCGAGGGCCGCCTCGGCGGCGGAGTTCTTGCCGCCAATCACCAGGACATCGGTGTCGTAATAAGGATGCGGCTCCTTGTAATAGTGGAAGACCTTTTCCAGCTCTTCGCCGGGAATATTCAACTTGTTGGCGAGATCGTAATAACCCGTGGCGACCACGATCTTCCGGGTGCGGTAGTCACGAATGGCGCTGTGCCGATCGGTTGTGGTGACGCAGAACTTGCCGTCTTCGCCGGTAATTGTCTTTACCCATTCGTATTGACGAATATGTAATTGGAAATGGTCGGCAACGCGGCGGTAATATTCCAGCGCCTCGAGGCGCGTGGGCTTGGCGAGGGCGGTGGTAAAAGGAATGTCGCCAACCTCCAGCAGTTCCGGCGTGGTGAAAAAAACCATATTCGTCGGATAGTGGTAGATGGAATTGACGAGGCATCCCTTATCGATGATCAGGGATTTAAAGCCGGCCTTCTCGGCCTCGATGGCGCAAGCCAGGCCGGTGGGCCCGGCGCCGACGACCACCACGTCAGGAAACGACTCCGGGCGCGCGTGGGCCTGGGAGCGGGTCAGGGTTTCGGGAGTCGGTTCGTGGGTCTCGGAGAGCCGGGGCGCGGGAAGCTGGATTTCGGGAATTCGATTGGCGGGCAAGAGAATAGGAACCTTTGGCGCGCGAAGTGGAAACCGGTTATTTTAACACCGCGCGAACTGCCACGTTTTCGGGGTTGCGCGCAAACGTGCGAATTATTTCTTGATGCACACTGCGACGCCATCGCGGATGGGAAGAATCGTGGTGAATAGGTCCTTCGAGTCCGAGATCAGGCGGTTGAATTCGAGGATGGCTCGGGTTTCGTCGTCTGGATTCGGCTGACGCAGTTTGCCGCTCCAGAGCACATTGTCGGTGATGAACAGGCCGCCGCTCTTGAGCCTGGGCAGGGCGAGGCGAAAGACGCGCGGGTAGTCGACCTTATCGACATCGTTGAAGATGATGTCGTAGGTCTGCTTTTCTTCCGAGAGAAATTCGAGCGCGTCGCCGACGCGAACGTCGATGCGGCCGGCCACTCCGGCGCGCTCGAAATAACGGCGAGCCTTCTCGGCGCGCTTTTTATCGCCGTCGGTATAGACGACCTTTCCGTCCTCGCCGACGGCGCGCGCCCACCAGATTGTGGAGTAGCCGATGGCAGAACCCATCTCGAAAACCGTTTTTGCCTTGGCGATGACGGCGAGTTGGTACAAGATGCGGGCCACGGCCGGGCCAACGATTGCCACATCGTTCTGGGCGGCGTCGCCCTCCATTTCGGTTAAGACCCCGTCGCGCGGAGGGAGCATTTCATAGAGATAGTCTTCCACCTCCGGAACGGTGATTCCGCCCATGCGCCAATCGGGCGCTGTTTTCTTGTCTGCCATGTTCGCCTTTCACAAATCGTCCGCGATCAATTTATAGCGAAATCATCCCGCGGTGACACAATTTTAAAGCGACGCCATCGTCTGGCCGGGTTTCATCTCAAACACCTTCACCTGGGGCGCGAGTTGCTGCAGTTCGCTTGGCCTACCGGTGAGCATGGGAAAGGTGCCAAAGTGCATGGGGATGACAATCTCGGGCTGAAGCAGTTTGCAGGCGTAGGCAGCTTCGCGCGGCGACATCGTAAAGTGGTCGCCGATAGGCAGCATGGCGATCTTCGGCGCATAGAGATCGCGAATAATTGCCATGTCGCTGAAGACATTCGTGTCGCCGGCGTGATACATCTTCACACCGTTGGAGAACTCGAGCACGTAGCCGCAGGCCTCGCCGCCGTAGACGATCTCGTCGCCATCCTGGATTCCGCAGGAGTGTACGGCATGGACCATGGTGATTTTCACGCCGGCCACGGTCTGCGTGCCTCCTTTATTCATGGGAGCAATTTGCTTGACGCCTTTTTTTTGCAGCCAGGTGCAAAGCTCGAAAATGCCGACCGCGGTGGCGTTGTGCTTTGTGCCGATCTCGACGGCATCGGCAATGTGATCGCCGTGGCCATGCGTGCAGACGAGCACGTCGGCCTTCTTTACATTTTTCTCATTCTCCGGGCACATCGGGTTGCCGCCGACCCAGGGATCGACGTAGAACATGCTGCCTTCGGGCGTTTCGATGCGAAACGTGGCATGGCCCAGCCAGGTGAGTTTGATTCCCTTCAGATCCATAGGTTCTCCGGCCTCCGCTCATCGCATCGGCGTGCAAAGCTCGGCGCGCCATTGGCTCGGCAACGTTCACTCGCCGAATCGAACTTCGATGCGAACTAACATTCTAGAGATGTGCGGGAAGGCAGCGCAACGCGAGGACCGTCATGCAATGACGGCCATTTCGCTCCGGGCCAAAGTCGTGTATAACATTGCTCTCGATGACCGACCTCAAAGTATTGCTATCGCGGGAGCAGATTGCCAAACGGGTTGCCGAACTGGGGGAGGAGATTGCGCGCGACTTCCGGGGACAATCCGTGATTTTTGTGGGCGTGTTGAAGGGCGCAGCGATTTTCCTGAGCGACCTTGCGCGGCACGTTCCGCTGGACGCCACATTCGACTTCATCGGCGTCTCCAGTTATGGCAATCGTCCGACGGCAAAGGAAGATCCAGCGGGGCACGCGGCGTGGGATTCGCTGGGCGAAGTGCGGCTGACAAAGGACATGGACCAGTCGCTGGCGGACCGGAACGTGATTCTGGTGGAGGACATTTTAGATACGGGCCTGACGCTCAACTACATTTCGAAGCTGATCGAGGCCCACCAGCCGCGAACCTTGCGCATTGCGGCGTTGCTCGATAAGCCATCGCGGCGGAAGCAGCCGATTCATGCACAATACATCGGGTTCACGATTCCGGATGCGTATGTGGTCGGATACGGTCTCGATTACGCGGAGAAGTACCGTAATCTTCCGGACATTTGCGTGATTGAAAACCCGTAATACAATGCGCAATTTTTGATTTGTAATTTGCAATTGCTCGAGGGAACAGCCTCTTTTGCGCATTCGGGCACAATTACAAATTACCAATCGCAAATTGCAAATCTATCAATTCACTGGCTGATATGATGATGCCTGTGAAAACGACGACTGCCAGCGTCACCCCTGCCAGCCCGACGATCCGTCCATCTGAGGCGGAGCCGCTTCTGCTCGAAGTAGCGGATGTCGTTAACACTACGCTCGACCTTGAGACCACTTTGCGGCGGGTAGCCGAGCTTGTGCGCAAAGTGATCGACTACGAAATCTTCGCCATCCTTCTGCTCAACGAGCCGCGGCAGGAGTTGTACGTACGCTTTCAGGTCGGTTATCCGCCCGATGTTGCCGAGCGCATACGAGTGAAAGTGGGCCAAGGAATTACAGGACGCGCGGCGGAGACGCGACAGGCGCAACTGGTAGCGGACGCGACGCGGGAGGATCTCTACATCGAGGCGGTGCCGAATGTGCATTCGGAACTGGCGATTCCGCTGATCGTGAAGAACCGGCTGATTGGCGTGATCGATATTGAGGCGCGGGAGAAGGGCTACTTCACGGAAGAGCACAAGCGGTTGCTGACGCTGATCGCGTCGCGCATGGCAGTTGGCATCGAGAACGCGCGGCTGCATACACGAATCACGCGACAGGCGCGAACGCTGCTGCTGCTCAACGAGATCGCGCGCGAACTGACCTCGATCCTGAACCTCGACGAACTGCTGAAGCGCGTCGCGGAGCTGTTGAAGCGCCTGATCGACTACCAGATGTTCAGCATACTTCTGCTTGATCCGAGCGGCGAGAAACTGCAGCACCGGTTCTCGCAACGCTTCGAGGAGCGACTGCACTTGAAGCACGACATTCCTATGGGCCGCGGAGTTGTGGGATATGCGGCGCAGGCGAAAGAGGCGGTGCTGGTTCCGGACGTGGCGAAGAGCACGCGTTATATCGCAGTGAATCCGGAGACGCGCTCGGAATTGGCTGTTCCGCTGATCTACCAGGAGAAAGTGATTGGCGTGCTCGATCTGGAGCACACGCGGCGCGGATATTTCACGGAGGATCACAAGCGCGTCCTGACTACGCTGGCAGCGCAACTGGCGATTGCCATCGAGAATGCGCGGCTGTATGAGCATATTGCGCGGCAGGAGTCGCGCCTGGAGCGGGAATTGGCGCTGGCGCGCGAACTGCAATTCCGTCTGCTGCCCGATTCCCTTCCCCAAAGCCGGCATCTGGAAGTGCAGGCAAAGTTTGTGCCGGCGCGCGCGATTGGAGGCGATCTCTACGACTTTGTTCCCTACTCGCTTTCGCGGCTGGGAATTGCGATTGGGGATGTGAGCGGGAAAGGCGCGCCGGCGGCGATTTACGCGGCGCTGGTGAGCGGAATCCTGCGTTCGCATGCGCCGATTGAACCGGGTCCCGCGGAAATGCTCTCGGCGATCAATCTGTCGCTGGCGGAGCGGCGCATTGCGGCACAGTTTGTCTCCATTATTTATGCGGTGTGGGACGACGAGCGGCGAACCTTGCTGGTGGCGAATTCCGGCTTGCCGCGACCGCTTTACGTGCATGAAGGGAAGATCCAGACCATCGATGCGACAGGTTTGCCGCTGGGGCTGTTCGACGATGCCGAGTACGACGAGGTTCACTTTAAGGCGAAACCGGGCGATATGTTCGTGTTCTTCAGCGACGGAATTATGGATGCGCGCAATCGTCATGGGCAAGCATTTGGCTCCGAGCGCGTAGAAGAGATTGTTGCCGGTTGCGCGGACAAAACGGCGGATTGCGTGGTGCGCGAGATTTTTGAGGCCGTGAGCGAACACGCTGCTGGAGTCGAGGCCTTCGACGATCAGACCGTGGTCGCGATCAAAGTGAAAAGCGGCGCGGGCAAGCGGAAGTGAGTCGCGACCGCCGCATTGATGTTGTGCGACCGCCGGCGTTTGTTTACCGCCGTGAAGGACGCGGCGCGTTGCGCGCTTTGTTTTGCGAACAGGCCGATCTGGCATGGCTGGCAGCGCGGTTCGGAACGCCGCTTTACGTTTACTCTGCCCAGACGATTCGCGCCCGGCTGCTGGCTTTCGGTAAAGCATTCCGTTCGATTCCACATACTGTTTGCTACTCCGTAAAAGCCAATTCCACGCTCGCGATTCTGCGGCTCATTGCGCGCGATGGAGCGGGCTTCGATGTTGTTTCCGGCGGCGAACTGGAGCGCGTGCTGCGAGCGGCGCCGCAAAGCGCGGCTCGCGTCGTGTTTTCGGGCGTCGGAAAAACGGTTCCGGAGATTGAGCTTGCGCTCCAGTCGGGAATACTGCTTTTTAACGTCGAGAGCGCTTCGGAGTTGACCGCGCTGGGCGCTGCCGCGGCTCGGCTCAACAAAAAAGCGGCGATTGCGCTGCGCGTCAATCCGGACGTTTCGGCGAAGACGCACCCCTATATTTCTACCGGCCTGCGCGAGCACAAGTTCGGCGTGCCGATTGCGGAGGCGCGCAAACTTTACGCCGAAGCCACCCGACATGCGCATCTGCGCGTGGCGGGAGTCAGCGTACACATCGGCTCACAGATTACCGACCTTACATCTTTTACCGACGCGCTGCGGCGTGTTGCCGAACTGGTGCGCGAGCTGCGCAGCTCGGGACAAGACATCCGATACGTCGACGCGGGCGGAGGACTCGGAATTCCTTACCGCGAAGACGCCGAGCCGTTCACGAAACAACTGGCCGCTTATGCGAAGGCCGTGATGGAGCCGCTGCGCGGCCTCGATATTCATCTTTTGCTTGAACCGGGGCGCTCGATCGTGGGACCAGCCGGCGTTCTGGTGACGCGCGTGATTTACCGAAAGACGAATCACGAGAAACGCTTCCTGATCGTCGACGCGGCGATGAACGATCTTCTGCGGCCGTCGCTGTATGGCGCGTATCACGAGATCGTGCCGGTGCAGCTTGGTTTGCCGTCCTCGATTTCCTCTTCTTCTTTCTCTCCCTCTTCGTCTTCTACCGATGCTCGGTCGCGCGAGACGGAGAAGGTCGATGTGGTCGGGCCGATTTGCGAGACGGGAGATTTTTTTGCCCGTGATCGCGAACTCCCCATCGTGCGAGAAGGCGATCTGCTCGCAATTCTCGATGCCGGAGCTTACGGGGCGTCGCTGAGTTCCAACTACAACACGCGCGGGCGAGCGAGCGAAGTGCTGGTTGACGGGACGAACGCGCGATTGATAAGAAAGCGCGAGACGCCCGAGGACCAGATGAAGTTGGAAGTCAGAAGTTAGAAGTTGAACCCCATCCGGGGGAAATCTATTTGAGCCAAAGTATTCACAATAAATGCTTTACTTTATGTCATTTGGATCCATGTATTTACGGGTGCCGGTCCCCAACCCTCGCCTCGTGAGAGGCATTTTCGAAGCAAGGAGCAAAGCGAGAGAATAGGCGCCCGCCGTCCTAGTTCTATGTGAGTCCGGTTGGGACTGTTAAGTCAAGATTATTTTGCCGATGGATCCATTGACCCCGCATGGTGGTCTTCGGTCCAAGCTAGGTGGGGCTGCGAGTCGAGCCGCGGTTGGGGTCCTTGCCTGGATCGAGATGACCACGGAAGACGGTAGGATGGGCCGACGGTTTCTTGCGCGACGTCGGGAACTCTGAATTTAGCGAGTTGGGATGGGTGGACGGACTCCGCGCAGTGCGGAGGGAGTGGTTTTTCGCGCTGGCAGTATCGTCGGCACTAGATATCGGCACTTCGTAAGAGTAATACCGCCATCATCCCCTGGCGCCAAGTCCTGGAATCACCGACGAACCTTCCGTAATCCCGCACGGTAGAACCCTCCTTCCCAACAAGCTTGGGACTGAACATTCCCGAAGAAATATCCAATCCCAATTTTTTTCCCGAGCATGACCCCTCGATCGCACACTTCCCGCTACATCCAGTGACGGGCTTTCAGGGCAGATGGGAACGCTAGCCCTCGACAAGCCCGCAAATAGTTCTTTGCAACAAGGAAATTAAATCAGGCTCCGAAAAGGAGCACTTAAAAAGAGAGGGATCATGAAAAACATCAGCGAAATCAGCACCATCAACCACAGCGCTTTCACCACCGCCCCACGGAAGCACACGAGCGGTCTGCTCACTCTGGCCGCGGTTCTGCTGTGTGGCCTCGCCGCCTCGGCCCAGAGCCCGAAGGTTGCCGCGGAGAAGGGTTTCACCATTACACCCGACGCTGAGACTGGGATCGTTCTCAAGACTCTGCCCGACGCGGCTTGTGATCTGCACGGCGTCGGCACCAGCGACACGCGCACGATGCGTTCCTACGCCAACGGCGACGGCTACGTGAAAATCAACGCCACCGCCCGCGAGGGGATGGAAGCTCGCGTCCAACTGGATTGCTCATCCAACGGCAAATCCATCAGCTATCCGCTGCACCTGATTGCCAGCTCATCGCCAACCAGCGAGATGCCAGCTCCGCAGAGCAAGATACCGACGCCGAAGGGCTCGACGGTTCGCCCCGGGCTGAGCGAGGCGCAAGCGCAGTCGTTTACCGATGACGAACTGAGGACCCTCGGCTATCCGGAGCGGCCCAACGTTTTGAGTTCGCCCGACCAGTACGCCAAGTGGCTGGACCGCGTTTCCCGGCCGATGACCATGCTTCCTACGCACTTCGTCAGGCGCTCCGATATTACCGCCGGACCCGGAAGCTACACCGCGTCGAACTGGAGTGGACTGGAAGCGCACAGCTCCAACAAGCGCACCTATAGTGCGGTGAGCGGAGTCTGGGATGTGCCCACCATCGTTGAGGCTTCCTCCGACGGCGCCGAGGACTTTTCCGCCTATTGGATCGGTCTTGACGGCGACGGCACCAGCGATCTGGTGCAGGCCGGAACGGAGCAGAACGCGATCGAAGCATTCGGCATTCTGTTCACCGGCTACTACGCCTGGTCCGAGCTGCTGCCCAATGAACCGACGGAGCAGGAATTGTTTTCCGTGAATGCCGGCGACGAAATCAGCGTCGAGGTCTGGATTAGCACCGGCTCGGGCGCGCCCAACCCGAATGGCGGATACGGCGCCTTCCGCGTCGTCGACGTCACGCAGAACGAGCAAGCCCAGTTCTACGTGCCGCTCGCGGGCACGTACTACAACGGCACCGAGGCGGAGTGGATTATGGAGCGGCCCCAGGTGAACGGCTCGCTTCCCGAACTCGCCGCCTACCTCATCACCAGCATGGTGGATGCAACGGCGCTGCAGGTCAGCGGGACAAAGTGGGTTCCCTGCGGCACCGCAGCCAACCGTAACATCTCGATGTATAACGGTAAGGACCTGTTGTCAGAAGCAATCTGGGGCGGCACCGGCAGCACAGAGGTGACGTTCCTGTGGATCAACTTCCGATAGAGCTGATCCATACCAGCCAAACTGGCGTCGCGCGAAAGGGCGACGCCAGTTTTCCTTTTTGGGGACAATCCAAACTGAACATACGCCGGCGATTATTAGAGGACTCTTAAGTTTTGCCCTTGGGACCGAAGACATCTATCGCGGGCCGTTGGAAAATGTTAGTTTCTTGCATCGGCCAAGAAAACTTTATGCAGACGAATGAATACGATCTGGTGGTCATTGGGAGCGGACCGGCGGGACAGAAGGGGGCAATTTGCGCGGCGAAGATGCGCAAGAAAGTGGCGATCGTCGACCGGCGGCTGACGATGGGAGGAGTTTGCGTTCATACGGGAACGATCCCGAGCAAAGTGATGCGGGAGGCGGTGCTGTACCTGAGCGGGTTGCGGCAACGGTCGTTTTACGGGCGGGGATACGTGGTGAAGGACCGGATCGTAATGTCGGACCTGGTGCTGCGCGCGACGGCGGTGATGACGCGGGAAGTGGACGTGATCAAGGCGCAACTGCGGCGCAATTACGTGACGGCGCTGGAGGGCGACGCACACTTCAGCGATCCGCACACGATCGAGATCGTGAACGAAGGGGGAGTGCAGCGGGTATGCGGAGAGAAAATTCTGATCGCTTGCGGGACGCGGCCTTCGCACATCGAGGGAATCCCGGTGGACGGGAAGCGCATCTTCGATTCCGACCAGGTGCATTGCCTGGAAGAGATTCCGCGCGAGTTGATCGTGGTGGGAGCGGGGATCATTGGGCTGGAATATGCGTCGATGTTTACGGCGCTAGGGGTGAAGGTAACGGTGCTGGACCAGCGGCCGACGCTGCTGGATTTTGTAGATCGGGAGATAGTGGAGAGTTTGTGTTTTCAGTTGCGGCAACTGGGAACGGTGTTTCGTGTTGGGGAGAAAGTGGTATCGGTGGGTTTCGACGACGAGCGGGACAAAGTGTCGGCGACTCTGGAAAGCGGAAAAAAAGTGCGGGGGCAGGCGCTGCTCTACACGATTGGAAGGCAGGCGAACAGCGATCATTTGAGGATCGAGACGGTTGGTCTGACGGCGGACGGACGCGGGAAGCTGGAGGTCAACGAAAATTTTCAGACGGCGGTGCCGCATATTTACGCGGCAGGAGATGTGATTGGATTTCCGGCGCTCGCCGGCACATCGATGGAGCAGGGGCGGCTGGCGGGCTGCCACATGTTCGGCAAGCCGAGCGTGATGCTGCCGAATTTAATTCCCTATGGTATTTACACCATTCCAGAGATTTCGATGGTGGGCGCGACGGAGGAAGAGCTGACGCGCCAGAAGAGGCCGTATGAGAGTGGGCTGGCGCGCTACTCGGAACTGGCGAAGGGGCAGATGCTGGGCGACGATCAGGGATTGCTGAAGATCCTGTTCGACCCGGATACGCTGAAGCTGCTGGGCGTGCATATTATTGGGGATCGAGCGGCGGAGATCGTACACATCGGGCAAGCGGTGCTGGCGATGGGAGCGACGATCGAATATTTTCGCGACACGGTATTCAATTATCCGACGCTGGCGGAAGCGTACAAGGTAGCGGCGTTGGACGGGCTGAACAAACTGTGAGCGGAGTTTGAGTTTTGTCCTCGCGTTGTGGGGATATGACAGTTGTGAGATATGAAAGATGAGCCGCCCAGGTTCGGGCGGCTCGTCTGTGAGGAGTCGACAACGGCTGTAGGTCGTTTGACGAAGCGATTGCACGACGGCTATTGCACGACCTGGTTCAGGACGGGCGACTGGCTTTTGTCGTTGGCGGCATCCCCAAGGTACTGGGCCGTGATGGGGTGCGTGCCGACGGCGAGAGTGGAGGTGGTGAGCGTAGCGACGCCTCCGCTCAACGCGACCTTTCGTAGCGTTTTGGTTCCATCCAAGAATTGCACGGTGCCAGTCGGCGCCGGTCCGGACGATGTCACCGTCGCCGTGAAGGTTACAGCCTGGCCATGATGCGATGGATTGAGGCTGGAGGTCAAGGCGGCGGTGGTTGCGTACTTGTTGACGACCTGCGTGACGGTGGCAGAGCTCGGCTTGAAGATGGCATTGCCGGGGTAGGTGGCTTTGATGGCGTGCGACTTGGCAGAAAGAGTGGAGGTGGTGTACTCTGCCCTGCCGCTGACCAGGGCCGCCGAACCCAATACCGAAGCTCCGTCGTAGAACCAGACCAGTTCGCCATCTGGAATGGCGCCATACTTCGCGTTCGCCGGTTTGACGTTCGCTGTGAAGGTGACGGGCTGGCCCACGCGCGAGGGCGAACCAGAGGTAGTGACGGCGGTCTTGGATCCCACCGGAAAATAGCCCACGTACTCTGTGAGCGTGGGCGAAATGCTGCTGGCGTTGTAAAGATCACCCGAGTACTTAGCTGTGATGAAATGAGCGCGGGGAGGCTCGTTCCATTTGTAGGTCATGGTATAAGCGGCCTGATCGTTGACCAACTTCACCTCGGCCAAAGTAGAACTGCCATCCATGAATGTAATGGTTCCAGCCAACTCGCCGCCTGTCACGCCGGAAACAGCAGCCGAGTAGGTGACGGGTTGCCGGGGAGCGATGGGATTCACGTCGGAGACCAACGTGGTGGTGGAAGGAGTGTGGGGTCCGGTATTGTTGAGGAGCACAGCCAATCCGCCACCGTAGACGGGATGGGCCGTGACGACAATGTCGGGCCGGCCGTCGCCGTTTAAGTCTCCCGCGATAATGGAGGTGGCAGTTTCGAGCGGATACAACTCGTTTAAAGCGGTGGGAGTAAAAGTGCCGTCGCCATGGCCAACAAGGACCGTGATGGGGTCTTGAAACACATAGTAAGGCACGACGAGAAGGTCAGGTGCGCCGTCGGCATCGATGTCCTGGGCGGCAACGGCTCTGGTTCTGCCGGTGCCAGGATTGAGGGAGATGGCGGGTTGGAAGGTGCCATCGCCATTGCCCAAGAGCAAGCCGAGTACGCCGCCGCTTCCGCCGGGGTTATCGCCACCGGCGAGCACGAGGTCGGGCTTGCCATCACGATTGACATCGGAGATGGCGATTGACCAACCTGCGTTGCCGACCGAGTTGTAGGTGACCGACGGATTGAAGGTGCCGTCGCCGCGGCCGAGCAGCACGTCTACCGCGCCCGTTCCGCGATCGAGACAGTTGCCGTTGACACAAACGGAGGCGGCCACATCGGGCTTGCCGTCGCCGTTCAGATCCGCGACGGCGACCGCGATCGAACCACCACTGCTCGCGACGCGATAGCTGACGGTGGGCTGAAAAGTTCCGTCGCCGTTCCCGAGGGTGACGCTAATGGCACCGGTCGAGCAATCGTCCTGGCTGTAGCAAACGCTGCCTGCCACGACATCGAGGAAGCCATCTCCGTTAACGTCGGCGAGAACAAGAGATACGGGGAAGGCGCCGGAGTTCAGGCCAACGCCGACGAGAGGTTGGAACGTGCCGTCTCCGTTGCCAAAGAGCACGCTAAACCTGTAGATCGACGGTTGGCTGCCAATGACAATATCGGGCTTGTGGTCACCGTTGATGTCAGCGACCGCGATGGTTTGCGGGCTGGCGGAGTAATCTTCCTGGTTCCATGCGTCGTAGATGACGGCAGGCTGAAAGGTTCCATCGCCGTTGGCCAGCAACACGCCCACCGTTCCGTGATCGAGGTTAGGGGGGCCATTGGCGATGATCAGGTCGGGCTTGCCGTCGCCGTTGACGTCGGCGATGACCACCGCATTCGGGTTCGCACCACCGGTATCGTAGATTACGCCCGGCAGAAACAGTGGGTCCTGCTGAGCTTGTGCGGTTGCAAGGGATAGAACAGTCACGCTCAAAATTACGATGAGCGCCAGAGCGTAGAAGCTGCGAAGAAAGCCAATCATAGAACGGTCTCCTTTAGGGATGAAATCGGGCCCCGTCGAACAATGAGCGGCGGGCGTGGGCCTCCGGACTCCCGCCGAAATGACTTCAGTTAGCAACGCCTTGCGAAGCTCGCGCGAAACGATGAAGCGGTCGCGCTTTGATGCTTCGGAACCGACCGTTCAAGGTCGGCGTGAATGGAAGAAGGTCGCGGGGCTCTTCTCCAGTACGAGCCCTGCTACTGGGGGGAAGAAATGCACCGCAGTCTTCTGCATGATTTTCTATTTGTTTTTGGGTTCGAATGTGTTGTTCCAGCGAGTCGGGCCGTTCGCCTCAAGAAATTGAGCTGGGAAAGGCGGAACGGTCTTTCAGCTGGCCAAGACGATTTCAGGGGTTAACAAAGGAGAGTGCAGAGGAGCGCCAGGGAGGCTCGCGCGTCGGGGGACCGATGGGGAACCGTCTCGTCGCGCCGGCTTACAGGGGGAGATGAGGACGGAACATCAGGATGGAGGAGGAAAGGACTCAGGGGCGCTGGAGATGCCTGGGCAACCGTTGGCCGCAGCGCGACGGAGAATTGCGGAATCGTCTCGAAGGGCAGAACCTCGCATTCGTCGTACACGACCTCGAGGACGTCCTCTGCCGCCAGACCCAGAGACATTCCTAAACCGAAGAGCATCAGGAAGACGACAGCAAAGCGCGACTTTCCTGCTTTGCTCATGACAGGTCAGTTAACACCCGGAGAAGAGGGATGTCTGTGAAGAGAGTCACATGCCGATGTGCGGCGCTTGCAGGGGACGGGCACGGAGCGGGAGAAGTCCAACGGCCGAAGGATCGGCTAGTCTGGTTAATGGCGGGTTGGTTGTTAGTAGTTGGTTGGTGGTGGTCGGTTATAGGCCGAGGGCCTGGACTTGCTCTTCGGTTTCGTAGCCGAGCCAGTGGGCGACCTCGTGCCAGACCACGCGCTTGACTTCGGCGCGCAAATTTCCCTTGGAGCAGCGCAGCATGGGACCGCGAAAAACAAAAATCATGTCGGGGGCGAGCGGAATTTGGTTGAGTGAGCGTTTGGTGCGGATGATGCCGCTGTAGCAGCCGAGCATTTCAGTTCCGGGAGGCCAGTTTTTTTTCTTCAAGATTTCGGCGGGCGGTTCTTCGGCAACTTCAATCCCGGGAAAGTCGGGCTGGTCGCGGACTTTCTGCGGGAGCGTGGAGTAGGCCCACTCAACGATTTCGTCAAAGGTCTCGGGATTGGGGGCGCGGGACACGAGAGAGGTTAGAGGTCCGATTGCAGAGGTCAGAGATCAAACTGGCGAGGTGAAAAGCGAAAGCTCCAAGCTCTCAACCCCAAGCGCTCAGCAAAATCAGTTTACATCGGACTTGGAGTTTCGAGCTTGGAGCTGAAAGAGTCCTGGATTACGGGACTGGCGTGCCGCTGGTTTGGCAGGTGGCGGGGTTGCCGTCGGCGGAGGAATGGACGGCGCCGGATTGGTCGGCGCAAAAGGCGCGGCGGCCGAAGGCTTCTCCAATGGGAGTGGCGGTGAGGTGGAATGCTTTTGCGGGCGCGCCCGCGCACTGCGAGAGCGAGAAGGCATACCCGTGTTGCTTGCCGCCGGCGAGGCCACTACTAATAAGCATGGCCTGATGTTCGCTCGATTCGGCGGCACCGAAGCCGTCGAGATCGGAGAGCGCGCAGGTGAAACCGACGTTGGGATAAGTGGCGGCGTAAGTGGTTTCGGCGGCGAGAATTTTGCGGAGGTCGGCGAGGGCGGTCGTGTCCGGGGCAAAGGTGCGCGCGGACTGAACCGGCGACTCGGATGGCATGCCGGGCATTTGATTTTGGGTCTGCCATTGCATCTGGACCGCGGGCTGGGTGGGCGTTTTCTGGGGCTGCCATTGGATATGCGATTGCGATTGCGCGCCTTGCATGGCGATTTGCGGCGGGGCGGTGGCGCGCTTCATGCCGTCGGAGATGGATTTGAGAAGGTCGGGATCGGCGAGCGAGAGCTTGACGGAGATGCCGATCTCATTGAGCGTCCAGACGCCGGATTCCAACTTCATGGTCACGAGAAACACCGGCATGAAGGGAGTGCGTTGCGGCTGGCCGTCTTTGTAGGTGTGGATGGAGAGTTGGATTTGGTCGAGGTCGCCGACGAGGGAGTCGCTGTCGACGACGAACTCGGATTTCTGGCCGGTTTTGGCATCGGTGGTGGTGAGCAGCACGGGGCCGGTCTCGAAGGTCTGCAAGGTCGAACCTTGTGTGTGGAACTGGCTGGCGAGCAGCGAATATTGCTGAAGCCCGGCGAGCGCGCCGGATTTTTCGAGGGTAGCGCGCGTGATGGCGGGCAGGTGCTTGAGAAAGGTTCCAGACTGTTTGCCGAAGAACATTTCGTACAAGGCCTGGCGTGCGGTTTGCGTGGAGTGAGCGGCTGTCGTTTGGGCCGAGAGTGCGGCGGCGGACAAGATGAGAGAGAAGAAGATGGCGGCGGCTTTTCGCATGAGATCGCTCCCGGTAGAGATTCCTGATGTTGGCATGGAGGCGGGAGCGGCTCCAGTTACGGAGGTAAGAGGGCGCATAGGTCGTAGGCTGATGCGGAGGGAGCCCCACTCATCGCAAAGTGCGCGATGAATGGGGCATTTGGCGTCCTACGGGGTCAGGTCGAACACAACGCCGCTATCGTTCGATCCACCCCCGCCGGTCGTGCCATAGAGATTGCCTGCGCCGTCCAGAATCAGGCTGCCGTCCGGATTGGCTCCGTCCGTGCCGTCGAAAAACCAGAGAACCTTCTCTTTATAGCTGCCCCTGCCCCCGGCAGGCTTGGCTGCCGTGCGAGGGTAGGGATTTGCGCGGCAGTCGAAAGTTCCGGCGATTGTCCTCCCGTTCTGACCGGGGTCAAGATGAAAGTTCTTGCTTATGGCTTGGCTTAGCAGGGAGATTGCGCTTGGCCCCAGGGTCTCGTCCGATGAGAAAGGAAGAATGACGCGATTTCGACGCCGGGGACGGGCGGACGCGGTAGGTTCACATTGCGCAGAAACCCACTCATCGCACCGAGCGCGATGAGTGGAGGGCGGCGGCTAATTGTGTCTACTTCACCACCGAGGCACAAAAAAATCGGGAAAGCTGAATCAGTGCGGCACCGAGGTGAATGAGTACGACAGCCCAGCTACCGGTCGCCCCACTTGAGCTTGGTGGAGAGGACCTCGAAGAAAGTTTTTTGGAAGCGGACGAGTTTGGCGGGATATTCGGATTTGACGCAACGCACGCGATCGCCATCCTGAAGCGGCATTCCGACCTGGCCGTCGAGGCTGAGGTAGGCCTCTTCCTGTCCAGTCATCACCTGGATTTCAATCAGCACCGTGTCGCGCACGACCACGGGGCGATGCGTCAATCCGTGGGGCGAGACCGGAGTGACGACGAAGGCCTGAACGTCGGGCTTGAGGATGGGGCCGCCCGCGCCCAGCGAATAGGCGGTCGAACCGGTGGGCGAGGCAATGATCAAGCCATCGGCCTTGTAGCTGGAAACAAACTCTCCGTCGACATAAAGCTCAAAATGGTTGAGGCGGGAGATGGCGCTTTTGCTGACGACGAGATCGTTCAGCGCGCAATGGGTGGCGAGGGTTTCGCGGTTGCGGATGAGCGAGCAGGAGAGCATGGAGCGGCTGTCGATGACGAAGGCGCCGCGCGCGATGGATTCGAGCGCGGTATAGAGGCCGGTGAGCGGCACTTCGGTCAAGAATCCGAGCGTGCCCAGATTGACGCCGAGAATCAGCGTGCCGCAACTGGAAACGGCGCGGGCGGCGGAAAGCAGCGTGCCGTCTCCGCCGAGCACAAGCGCGAGACTGGGCGCGAAATGGGCGAGTTCGCTGCGGGGAACGATTTTGGGGGCGGAATAATAATTCGCGCTCTCCTCGTCCATGACGACTTCATAGCTGCGGGCGCGCAACCAACTTTCAAGAGCGGGGAGAACCTGGACCAACTCGGGCCGGTCGGGCTTGGAGAGGATGGCGACCGATTTCATTTTTGGCTGGCCGGAGTTGGCGGAGTCGGGCATGGGCGAGATTGAACTTTTGATTGTACAGAAGTGCGAGGGTGCAGGGAGGACGGAGGTTTGAGGTCAGCGGGCAGAGTTGAAAATACCGCGGAGGAGGAATTCGCGGTTCCCTTCTCCGCCGAGGATAGGCGAGTCGATGGATTCGAGATTCTGGGCGCCTAGTTCGGCGAGGGCCGACTGCACCTTTATTACGGCGGAGTGCTGGGCGGCCTCGTCGCGAACGATGCCGCCTTTGCCGACCAGTTCCCTGCCGACCTCGAATTGTGGCTTGACGAGGACGACAATGCGGCGGTCAGTGGAAGTCGAAGATGAGCGCCATCCCGCGGCCTCGATGACGGCGGGCAGCACTTGCGTCGCGGAAATGAAGGAGACGTCCATGGCGATGAAGGCGATGTCACCGTCATTTGTGTGCTCAACAAGATCGGCACGCGTCAGATAGCGGGCGTTGGTTTTTTCCATCAGCACGATGCGCGGATCCTTGCGCAGGGCGAAATCCATCTGACCGTAGCCGGTATCGATGGCAATCACGCGTGCGGCGCCGTGCTGAAGCATGCAGTCGCTGAAGCCGCCGGTGGACGCGCCGACGTCGAGGCAGAGCTTTTCGTGCAAGTCGATCCGCCAGTGAGCGAGAGCCTTTTCAAGTTTAAGGCCGCCGCGGCTGACGTAGCGGAGATCGTCGCCGAGCAGACGGAGCGCGGCGGCCGGGTCGATCAAAGCGCCGGCTTTGTCGATCTTCTGCTCGTTGACGAGGACCTTGCCGGCAAGGATGAGGGCCTGGGCGCGCTCGCGCGACGGTGTGAGGCCTTTCTCCAGAAGCAATTTGTCGAGACGCGTTTTCAAAGTGGCCTCATGGGCTGTTGCGCAATGGCCGGGGCACAGCCAACTCCCAACCCGAGCGATGAACCCGAGTTTGGCGCTCGTTCTACTTATGCCTAGCCCTTACTACAGTGCAGACTGCAGAAAATGATTGGTTAACAGAAGGTTACAAAGATAATTTCCCACTTTTACACAAACTTTTCCTCAATACTGTTGAAAACCTTCAGCACGATCGCCAGCCGGGAGGCAATTCCCACCAGATCGACGTTCACCATGTCACAAAAAAGCCGCCCCGATCCGGGCGGCTAGATTCTAGCTGGGAAACGATTTTAGCTGGAAAACGCAAGAGCGGAATTATCCGGCGACCTCTTCCAGCACTTTCTGATCGATATCGAAGTTGGCGTGGACGTTTTGCACGTCTTCGTTGTCTTCCAGCGCTTCGAGCAAGCGGATCATCTGCGCTGCCTGCTGCCCTTCCAGCTTGATATAAGTATCGGGCACCATCGCGATGCTCGACGACGCGGGAGTGATGCCCGCCTTTTTTACAGCCTCCAGCACGGTTTCGTAAGCGGAGGTGTCGGTGAGAATTTCCCAATTCTCGCCATCGTCCTTCAAATCCTCGCCGCCGGCTTCAAGGATAATATTCATCAAATCGTCTTCTTTGGCGGCGGACTTCGGAATAATGATGTCGCCCTTCTTGTGGAACATGTAGGCGACGGCGCCGGCAGCGGCCATGTTGCCGTTGTTCTTGCCAAAGACGTGGCGAATCTCGCTGACGGTGCGGTTGCGATTGTCGGTGGAAATTTCGGCGAGCAGAGCGACGCCCCCGGGGCCGTAGCCTTCGAGCACGAACTCTTCGTAGGTGAGGCCGGGGAGTTCGCCGGTGCCGCGCTGGATGGCACGCTTGATGTTGTCGGCGGGCATGTTCTCGGACTTCGCTGCCAGGATGGCGGTGCGGAGGCGCGGGTTCATGTCGGGGTCGCCGCCGCTCTTGGCGGCCATGGCGATTTCCTTGATGAGGCGGGTAAAAATCTTGCCGCGCTTAGCGTCGAGCGCGCCCTTCTTATGTTTAATTGTTGCCCATTTTGAATGGCCGGACATGGGAATACCTCGGATCGAAAGAACTTAAATTGCGCTGTGCGCGGATTCGCCTACGGAGGAAATCATCGGATAAACGACAGCCTCGACTGCAAAGCCCCGGCGAACGTCGATTATAGCATGGGGCGCAGGAGGGTAGTATTTTTCGAATCGGCTCGGTAGAGCTCGCCCCAAGAGGTCTTGGAGGGAGCGGTTTTGGCCGCGCCGCGCCGCCCAAAGGTCGAGTTGAAGATGCGGGGTCCGACGGCGTTTCTTTTAGACATTATCGGTCCTTGCGCTTTATTTTGCTCCTTACTATTATGTAAGGAGAATCGAGCGGCGATGGCGATCGCTACCCTGACTTCGAAAGGCCAAATCACGATACCTGCCCGGGTGCGCAATGTGCTGGGGCTGGAAGCGGGAGATCGCGTGGAATTCGTCGAGCAGGGGAACGGTCAATTCGCGATCGTCGCCGCCACCCGCTCGGTACGGGAACTGAAAGGGATGTTCCAGGGCAGGCGAAACAAGCCGGTATCGATTGAAGAGATGAACGCCGCCATTGCGAGGCGTGCATCAGGGTCCCGATGATGGTCTTCGGATCGAACTGAGATGATCGGCCTCGACACGAATATTGTCGTCCGCTATCTCACCCACGACGATGCTGCCCAAGCGGCCGCGGCCGTGAGAGTCATGGACTCACTTTCCCAGAATTCGCCCGGATTCCTTTCCCTCATTGTCATCGCGGAACTGGTTTGGGTGTTGGAGGTTTCTTACCGCTTCAAAAAGAGCGAAATTGAGCATGTGCTAGAGACATTACTGCGAAGTAAGGAACTGGTGATTGAGCAAGCGGAAGTCGTCGCGCAGGCATTGCGAAAGTTCAGCGACAGTCGCGCCGATTTTGTCGACTGCCTGATTGAGCGCTGCGGCCATGCGGCGGGATGTCAACACACCGTAACCTTCGACCAGAATGCGGCGAGCGCTGCCGGGATGAAGCTGCTCCGCTAATCGCGTGTCCTTGCTGTAGGCTAATTAGTTCCGCAAGCTCCTCAGTTCCGACATGGCCACAAGAACCCTCGACCGCCAACTCTCCGAACTCGAAGCCGCCCGCTACCGCTTTGGCCGCGGCGACGACATCCACGTCCACGTCCTCAAACTCCTGACCGCGCTCGATGCCGCCCGCTTCACCGACTCCGCTTCGCTGATTCGATTCCATGAGGCGCTGATGTTTGTGCGGGCGTTTCCACAGAGTGCGGCTGTGCTCCGTGCGGCGGAGCGCATTCTCAATAACTTTCATACGAAGGTGGAAGCGCTGGTCGAGGCGGGCGCTGACATGGACGCATTCGACACGTTCGAGGTCGGCGGCATTGCCGGCACAACGATGGAGGACACGTTGAGCTTCGATGTGGCGCGGTGGCTGGTGCGTCGCATGCCGGGCGCGGTCGAGATTGCGTGGGAGAACTACGAGCCGGGGCGCGAGTTGGGGACCACCGGCCCTCGCTTGATGCCGCTGCTTGAGGATGATGCGTTTGTCGAGGCGGACACACCTTGGCGACAGTGGCTGGAGGCCGCCGCCGGCGCGGATGGGAAACACTCGCGGGATCGGGCTGCCACTGCGGATTGGCTGATTGGGCGGTTCGAGCGCCTGGCGTTGCCGGAGCGGGAGAAGGCTGAGCTCTATGAATCGCTGCGCATCCCGCTGCGATGGAAGCTGGGGAACGCGCGGCTGTCGCGGACTCGGAACTGGAGTGCGGCAAGGAAGGTCTTCTATCACGAAGGTCCGCTGATGAGCCGGAGTGAGGTGTCGCTCGGGGAGGAACTGGCGAAGCGGCCGCCGACGTTTGAGCGGCTCTCGCTGCGCGAGGGAGAACGGATCGCCGACTTCATTCGCGAGGTGATGCTGGTGCGGTATCGCGAACTGTATGGCACTACGCTGGCGGATCCGCGGTCGGTGGTGCGCGCAGATGTGGGACGCGGAGTTGCGATCTACCTGTGGAACCTGCCCCGAGAGCGGCGTTTGCCGTTGCGCGCGTATGTGGCGGGCTTCACGCTGAAGAACGGGGTGCCGATCAACTACATCGAGGCCATTGGGATCTGCGAGTGGATGGAGGTTGGGTTCAACACCTTTTATACGTTTCGCGGCGGCGAGGCAGGATGGATTTACGCCCAAGTGCTCCGCTGCTTGTGCTCGTGGATGGGGACGACGGTGGTGTCGGTGTATCCGTATCAACTCGGACATGACAATGAGGAGGCGATCGAGTCGGGGGCGTTCTGGTTTTATCGCAAGCTGGGATTTCGTCCGGGTCGAGCGGATTTGCTGAAGCTGGTGGAGAGTGAGGAGAAGAAGATTGCGGCGGATCGGAGGTATCGGACTTCGGCGCGGACTTTGCGGAGGCTGGCTGCGGGGCATGTGTTCTACGAATTGCCGGGAGCTGAGGTGGGCGCGTGGGATAAGTTCTCGACGCGAAATATTGGGTTGCACGTGAATCGGCGAATGGCGCGCGAGTTCGGAGGCGATGCGGAGACAATGCGCGCGCACGTGCGGCGGGAGCTGGAGCGAGGCTTGGGAGCGAGGATTGAGGGCGGGGGCAACAGCGGTCGTTCGTGGTCGGAGATGGAGAGAAAGGCGTTTGATAACTTCGCCCTCGCGCTCGGAGCGAGGGACGTTCAAGGCTGGCCGGAGGAGGATAAGTCAAGGTTGGTGCGAATCATTCGGGCGAAAGCTGGGGCGGATGAGATGCTTTACCTGCACCTTACGCAGCGGCATGCGCAGCTGCGGGAGGCAGTGCTGCAAGCGGGGAGGGGACGGTGAGATTTTCGAATGTTCTACGTGGAACATTCCTCTGGTTACTTGCAATCTACTTTGTTGTCCTGCGCGGCAGCGATCTGCCACTTACCGTCGCGCTTGAACCAGGTATCGGTCCAGACCTGGCACTGCTTGGTGTCGGGATGGGTCTTGTCTTTGCCGACGGCGTGCTCGCTGCCGTAAATGATGGCCACGTTTTCGCCGAAGAAGCGCACCCTGGCATCGTCGAGGGCGCAGCCGTGCGCCGAGCGGGGGCCTTTTTCATCGCGTAGCTCATCCTCTTTGTTGTAGCGCTCGCCGCGAGTGCTGGTGCCCTGGAAATCGTCGGCTAACAACTCAGAGACAACTCCATTATTCGTGCAAACGCCTTCGGCCCATTTGCGCTCCATGTCGATCATGAACTTGGCGGTCTTGTCGTCAGGAGTGGCCCAGTGGCTTGGCTGCGCATAGGCGGCGGTCATAAGAACTAAGACGGACATCAGATGCAGAATTCGGTGAGGCATCGTCCCTCCGGTATTTACATCACTATACAGCTAGTTAAGGCGAGTAGCTGGGTAGTCGACGCTTGTGCCTCTTGCGAGGATGGTTGTTTCGACCGTCAGGGCCTTGCTTGAAAGCTCTTGGCGTTGGCGTCCCTACCGGAGTGTCGAGGTGCGGGGAGGGATCGAAGTCGCCCACTCAATCGCACGAGGGCTGGCGGCTTTTGTGGGGTGGTTTGGCGGGCGCGGCGGATGGACAGTGGAGGGGATTGAGTCGCGGAAGCGGATGGAGCCCTGTTGGGATAGGAGGTCAAAATCCCCGCCCTGCCGGGAATGCCTGGTCGGGGGACCACCGTCACGACAGACGGAATCAGGGATTTACTATCTGATTCACCGTTCCTGAGCTTGTCTTGTGGGAAGTGTCTCCGGGATAAATAGCTTTGATGGTGAACTTACCTGCCTTGGAGAAGGACGTGGTCGCGCTCGCGGTGCCATTGGCCAATGTGCCTGTGCCAATCTCGATCTTGCCGTTGTAGAAGGCAACGGTCTCGCCATCGGGAACGGGTAAGTTTGAGCTGACGACAGCCGTAAAGGTCACTGGCTGGCCAATCTTGGAGGGCGACCCGGAAGTTGTAACGGTGGTGCTGGTCGCGGCGGGCAACGGCTTCACTGCCTGTTTAACAACAGGAGAAGAGCTCCCGAGATTGTTGGCATCGCCGTAATAGACGGCGTAAATCTTGTGCGTGCCCGATGCGGAGAAGGTTGTGGTGTAAACCGCCTGTCCATTGGCTAGGGTGATGGTGGCTAGGATTTTCTTGCCCTGGGCGAATACGACTGTACCCGTGACCGGGCCACCGAACTGTCCGGCGACGGTTGCGGTAAAGGAGACGCTTTGGTTGGGGTAAGAAGGATTGACACTAGACACGAGTGAGGTTGTGGTGGCCGCGAGGTCAGACGTTTCTATCAGTTGGGCGGAATTACTGGGTGGGGTATTACTATCGCCTCCGTATCTGGCCGTAATCATGTGGTAGCCGTAGGCGGGAGTAACTCCACCTAGAGTGGCGACGTTGTTGACGAGGCTGGCGGAGCCGATTTCGATCCAGCCATCGTAGAAGGTGATAGTGCCGGTGGCTTGGCCACCTGAGGGCGGAGTAACCGTGGCCGAGAAAGTTACGGGCGGCTGGCCGAACGCCCAGGGGTTGAGATTGGATGCCACCGTGGTGGTGCTGGTCTTCGTTCCGGGGAGTACGTCTAGGAGGACGCCGACCGCGCTATTGCTGCTGTCGCAGACCTGGTTCAGTTCGAGGACGTTGCAGGCGTTGGCGACGGCGATGTCGGGCTTGCCGTCGGCATTGAAGTCGGCGACGGCGAGGCCGAAGGCGTCGAAACCGCCCGAACTGAAGGTGACGGGCGACTGAAAGTTACCGTTGCCTTTGCCGAGTAAGACGGCCACGTTGCCGCCGTCGGGGCAGAGGGAATCGCTGGGGCACTGGTTATTGACGACGATGTCGAGTTTGCCATCCCCGTCGATATCCTGGACCGCGAGGGATTGAGCATTCACGCCACCGGAACTGTAGGCGACGGGAGGCTGAAAAGTTCCATTGCCACTGGCTAAGAGGACTCCGACGGAGCCGGAAGTGAAACCACAATTGTAGAGGTGACAGCCGTTGGTGACGAGTAAGTCGAGCTTGCCATCCTGGTTGACGTCGGCGAGGGCGATAGAACCGGCGAAGTAACCGCCGGAGTCATAGGTGACAGCGGGCTGGAAAGTGCCGTCGCCATTGCCGAGGAGGATGGCGACGGTGCCATCGACAACGCCGCAGCCGCCGCTGCCGGTGCCACATTCGTTGGAGACCAGGATATCGACTTTACCGTCACCGTTGAGGTCGGCGGCAGCGACAAAAACCGGGGAGTCGCCGGCGGAGTCGTAGGTGAGCGCGGTTTGGAAGGTGCCGTCGCCGTTGCCGAGAAGCACGGCCACGCTGGGGCCTTGCATGTTGGTGGCGACCACGTCCAGGTTGCCGTCGCGATTAAAATCGGCGACCGCGAGGGAAATGGCGCCGAAGCCAACCGATGAGTAAGAAGCCGCGGGCTGAAAGGTGCCGTCGCCGTTGCCGAGGAGCACGCCAATGGCTCCTACGCTGCACGACCCTTGCGTAGTTGCACATAGGTTGGAGACGAGAAGGTCGAGTTTGCCGTCGTGGTTGAGGTCAGCGACGACCACGGCGGTGGCGAGAACGCCGCCGGAGGAGTAAGTGACGGGCGACTGGAAAGTGCCGTCGCCATTGCCGAGCAGCACACTTACCGAGCCGTTGGGCCGGCAACCGCTGCTGATGTTAAGACAGCCGTTGGCGACGAGTAAGTCGGGCTTGCCGTCGCGATTTACATCGGCCACAGCCACCGATTGTGCGTAGCCGCCGGAGGGATAGGCGACGACGTTCGCGAAATTGAGGGAGGGGGCTTGGGGAAATTCGGGAGAGGCCGCGCTGGCGATGGCGACAAGAAGGGAGAATAAGGCGGGCAGAAGAAGAAGGCGAGGCATAGTGATTCTCCTTGAGATGGTAGTAGCGAACGGCCAAAGGCGGCCAGCGGGGAAACTGCGCCTGAAAAACCGCCCATGATAGGAAAGCAGGCAGGCGCTGTCAGTGAGGGTGGTCACAGGGAGGGGTGAGCAAGAAAAAGGCTGCCAGTCGCGGGGTCGAGCGCGCCGGGCGTTCGTCTGGCAGCCGTGGATTTGAACGTTGGTAACTTGCCCGGTTTGGAGCGAGCTCTAGACTTAGTTTTATGTGGAATCGGACGAGTTGGCGTATGCGGGTCTTCTTTGCGAGCGAGCGGGCTTCGTTTATCAGGTCTTCCCTTCTCAGCGAGTGCTCTCCTTTAGTTGTTGCGCTGCTGTCGGCGGCTGTTTTCAGCTTAGCCGCGGGGGCGCAGAACATGACGCCCTCGGGGAATCAGGTGCAATCGGGGGAGAATTTGGCGGTGCCGGGGCATGCGGTGGCGGCGGATCATGGAAAGGTCTCAGAGCACAATTTGGAGTGGCTGGAGACGCAGCCGGCGCAGGCGCAGATGGAATATTTGCTGGGGGCGGCGGTAAACCATGACATCGGCGCGACGAATTTGATTGCGGGGATGGTGGAGGGGTGGCGCGGAAAATTGAAGGCGACGCCGCGGTGGGAGACGTTGCAGGACACGGCGCTGTACTCGAATGACCTGCGGGTGCGGGCGGCGGCGATTGAGATTAATCTCGCGGTGAGGAGTATTGCGAAGACCGACGAGAACGCCGATCGGCTGATGGAGACGGCGCATAAGCTTTCGGGGAGCCGGCCTTATTTCGCGTGGGAGTTGGGGATGCTGGCGAATCGCGGGGTGCGGACAGAGAGGATTCATGAGTTGCTGGCGGAGTGGATTCACGATCCGAATCAGCAGACGCGGTTCTGGTCCGTGGAGGGGCTGGCACACATCGGGACAGATGAGACGATTAAGAACTTTCTGGATGTGCTGCGGAACGACCCGTCGCTGGAGGTGCGGGAGCGGGCGGGCTGCAGCCTGGCGAAGTCGGGGATGCTGACGCGGGAGCAGCGGATGAAAGCGGTGCCGGGATTGATTGAGCTGGCGGGGGACGCGTCGCTGGACGGGACGACGCGGAATTGGGTGTACCAGGCGCTGCGGGAGATCACGAACGTGAATCTGGGGAACGATCCGGCGGCGTGGCGGAACTGGTACGCGGCACATGGGGCGGAGAAGATGCGGGAGTTTGGGAAGGAAGGGTGGGCGGTGCTGGGGAATAGCTGAGGGGGTTCGAGGTTAGAGGTTCGCGGTCAGGGGTGAAAGCCCACACATCGCACAGAACGCGATGTGTGCACCCGCCTCGTCACTACACCCGCCTCGTCACCACATAAGAAACACCACATAACCAACGCTGACTTGGTTTCCTGCCGAGGTACAATTAAATCGAACAGCCGACATTTGAATCTATGGGATCGCTTTCCTTTTCTTGGGTTAGCGGTCTAACCAGCAGAGCGGGCGCTAGCGGCGGGCCGGGGGCGAGATGCCCTCAGGACAGCGGCAGGATGCCGGCGCTGCGAAATTTGCGGCGGAACTATTTTGGCGTTCATAGCGTAATAAGAAGTGAATGGCAGTTCTACGGTTTCAAACTCGACGCGAAGATCAATCTGGGCAGGGCGGTCAATCTGGACAGGAATCTCAATCGCGGCATTGGTTTCAATCTCGGCAGGAGGCGTTCGTGAACGGTAATGGCAACGGCAAAGCGAAGAGGCGCCGGAAGCGAATCATCATCTGGAGTTCGGTCGGGGTGGTGTTGCTGGTTCTGGTGGTGACCGGCGTGGTGATTGCGTCGTCGAGCGGGACGAAGATCGATCCGTCGAAACTGGCGAAGGTGGAAAAAGGCGACCTGGCGAAGAGCGTGGTGGCGACGGGGAAGATCGAGCCGATCACGAAGGTGGAAGTGAAGTCCAAGGCCAGCGGGATTGTGAAGAAGCTGTACGTGGATTATGGAGACAAGGTGACGAAGGGCGAGGTGCTGGCGGAACTGGACCGGGAAGAAATTCAGGCGCGAGTGGACCAGGCGCGGGCGCAGGTGGAAGCCTCAGAAGCGAGTTTGAATGGTACGAAGGCGGACCTGGTGCGGGCTCGTGTGGATGCGGAGGGGCCGGATGTGCCGCTGCTGAAGCGGGCATATGAACGGGCGCAGGGAATGGCGAAAGAGGGCGTGGTGTCGGCGTCGGCGCTGGACGACGCGGAGAAGAATTACGAGCTGGCGCTGAACAAGCAGAACGTGGCGAAGGCGCAGTTGCAGGTTTTGCAGGCGAAGATCGGGCAGGCGCAGGGGCAGTTGTCGCAGGACCGCGCAAATTTGAAGCAACTGGAAGAGCAGTTGTCATACACGACGATTGAATCGCCGCTGGACGGGATCGTGCTGTCGCGCGATGTGGAGATTGGCGATGCGGTGAGCTCGATTCTGGTGCTGGGGTCGACGGCGACGCTGGTAATGACCCTGGGCGACACGAGCGAAGTGTACGTAAAGGGCAAGGTGGACGAGAGCGATATCGGAAAGGTGTATCTGGGGCAGCCGGCGCGGATCAAGGTGGAGTCGTTCAAGGATAAGACGTTTACGGGGAAGGTGACGAAGATTTCGCCGATGGGCGTCGAGAAAGATAATGTGACTACGTTTGAGGTGCGAGTGTCGATCAATAATCCGGAGGGCGTGCTGAAAGCGATGATGACGGCGAATGCCGAGATCATTCTGGATGAGCACAAGGGCGTGCTGCAGATTCCGGAGGGATCGATTATTTACGACAAGGATAAGAACGCGTCGGTGGAAGTGCCGGACCCGAAGGCGAAAGACGGGAAGCGGAAAGTGGCGGTGAATATTGGGATTTCAAATGGCGCGAAGACGGAATTGCTGAAGGGATTGAAAGAGGGGGATCAGGTGGTGTTGCAGTGAGCTTCGAGCCGCGAGCTACGAGCTACGAGTATGCGCTCTCAGCTCTCAGCTCAAGATTAGATCGTTGCGGTGAAGGCTTGAAACTCTAACCTTTGACTTGAACCGCAGAAGTTACGACACGGAGTCGAGTAACACTGAGTTAAATAACACGGCGTTGAGTGACACGGGGTTCACACGGCTATGGACAAAAGAATTCAATTTCGCTTTTATGCTCTTGGATTGGCGATTGTACTGACCCTGGCGGCGCCTGGGTTCGCATCGGTGGCGGGGACGTTTGACCGGTCGTTTCAGGTGAGCGGGCCGGTGGACCTAGAGGTGTTGAGTAAGTCGGGGGACATTACGGTGCGCAACGGGGCGGCGGGCACGGTCTCGATTCACGCCAAGATTCAGGTGGGTAACTCGTGGTTTGGGAGCGATCATAAGTCGGAGGTGCAGGAGATCGAGAAGAATCCTCCGGTGCGGCAGAACGGGAACAGCGTGCGGATCGATTACATCAACTACAACAACATATCGATCGACTACGAAATCACGGTGCCGTATGACACGGCGGTGCGGGCGCACACGGGCAGCGGCGATCAGACGGTGGAAGGGTTGAAGGGGCGAATCGATCTGGAGAGCGGATCGGGCGACTTGACGCTGGCGAAGCTGACGGGCGACATGCGTTTTCAGACGGGCTCGGGAAACGTGCACGGGCGCGAGCTGGCGGGACCGGCTCGGGTGAAGGCGGGAAGCGGCGACATCAACATTGAAGAGACGGGACAGGGCGATGTGGACATTCGCACCGGCTCGGGCGACATTACCGTGAAGGGCATCAATGGCGGGTTCCACGCGGAGGCGGGGAGCGGCGACATTCATGGGGAGGGCGCGCCGAAGAATTTGTGGAGCATCCGGACGGGATCGGGGAACGTGCGGCTGAAAGTGCCGCCGGATGCGGCCTTTGACGTGGATATTTCGTCGAGTTCGGGATCGGTGACGATGGGGCATCCGGTGACGACGACGGTGCAGGGGAAGGTGGAGTCGCACAAGAGCGTGATGGGGAAGGTGCGCGGCGGCGGGCCGACGATTTCGGTGCACACGGGGTCGGGGGACGTGGACGTGGAGTAGGACAGTTCTCAGCTCTCAGCTCTCAGCTCTCAGCTCTCAGCTCTCAGCTCTCAGCTCTCAGCTCTCAGCAAAGGCTGAGGCAAGAGCCAACCTAGAGCAACAGCAAAAGCACGCCCCCGTTCCTACCTCGGCAACAGCAACAGCAAAGACAATCCATCCTTACAACTTGAGACATTGTGTGCGCTCGGCGGGCGGAGCGGTTTACACTGTCTGCGCTGAATTCCAGAGCGGCAATGCAGGATTATTCCAGAGAGCGATGCGGGATTGCTTGCGCGGGATCTTTAGATTCCGGTGCGACATCCATCCGGCATTGGAACCCGGGGGGTTGGGATTGGGATTGAAAGATGATTAGAGAATGCGCGTTCAGCCTGGTGGAGAGGCTGAAGAGGGCGGATACCCGTTTTAAATTTCCGCGAATCCTGGCGGTGGTGCGGCTGGGGTGGCCGATCAAGCGGATTGGGGACTGGCTGGAGCTGAGCGAGGAGTGGTTTGCGCGGGTGCTGGGGATGATCGTGGCGGTGACGCTGGGGCTGCGGATTTTTGTTCCGTTCGCAGCGGAGAGCGCAAAGCACAGGTTTCACGAAGTGGCGGACGTGGTGGCGCTGCTGATATTCGCTACGTGGCTGGGGTTGACGATTCTGCGGACGACGCTGCTGTCGCGGCTGGAGTCGCAACTGGTGGGGCGGTTTCACGGCGATGCGCCGACGTGTTACTGCATCTGCAACTTTACGGATTTGCCGTCGGACAAGCAGGACGATTGCGCGGAGTCGATGGCGATTCTGGCTTACAACCGGTGGACGTTCAATGCGACGCTGGACGGAAGGCGGAGATTTTTTCGGACGCTGGCGAGAAAGTATCCGGAAGGAATTTCGGTGACGCTGATGTATTACCAGAACTCTTCGACGGTGAAGTGCGTGGGATATACAGCGGTGGTGCCGCTGCCAATTGCGTCGTATCAAAGGCACTTATTCGCGGAGTGCAATTTATTCGATCAGGATGACGCGTTTTTTCTGGACTCGGCGCAGACCGCGGCGACGCTCGCAAAATATAAAGACGGAACGATACCGGCGAGCGGGGAGGGCGGGCTGGCGATTTACATTCTGGGGATGAACATTGCGCACGAACTGGAGCGGGAGGAGATACGGAAGGCGGTGTTCCGCAATTTGATTTCGCGCTTGAAGGGATTGATCGATCCCAAGTGGCCGGTGCAACCTTTTTTGTATACGGCGACGGGAATTGAAAGCGTGATGAAGCTGATTTCGAGGAACGGGTTCAGCTACAAAGGCAGGCAGGACGTGCGCGGGAACAAGTTCTGGGAGTCGCTGGCGGAGCCGGAGACACCGGGATCGACGGCGGCCAAGATGCGCAAGCCACGGCGGCGGGAGACGGCGTAATTCGCGGGATGGAGCGCGGGGCGCTGGGCGGGCGCACTTCCCTTCTGGCAAGGTAATAGTAACTTTTGGTCCTCTACTCTCACGCCTTGACGTTCGGTCGCATGAGACGTGATACTGCGATTTGCGTTTCATTCTTTTCGCACGAGGTAAAGATTGCCGCACGCCATCATTACGCTTACTACGGACTTTGGAGTTAACGATCACTTTGTTGGGGCCATGAAGGGTGTGATTCTGGAAGCGGCACCCGAGGCCAACATCGTGGACATCAGCCATGCGGTGCAGCCGTTCGACATACTGGACGGGGCGCTGACGATTTCGCAGGCGTACTCGTATTTTCCGTCGGGGACCGTGCACATGGTGGTGGTGGACCCGGGGGTGGGAACGGCGCGGCGGCCGATTGTGCTGACCGGCGACCGGCACTTTTTTGTGGCGCCGGATAATGGCGTGCTGTCGATGGTGTACGACCGGGAGCAGCGGCTGTCGGTGAGGCACGTGACGGCGGAACATTATTTTTTGCAGCCGCGGAGCAATACGTTTCATGGGCGGGACATTTTTTCGCCGGTGGCGGCGTTTCTGGCGAAGGGAGTGGAGCCGAACCGGTTTGGGGAAGAGATTACGGATTATGTGCGGTTCGCGGCGCCGCGGCCGAAGCCGGTGGACGAGCACACGTTGCGGGGCATCGTGCTGAAGGTGGACCGGTTTGGCAATCTGATTACGAACATTTTGCCGGGGGATGTGCCGAAGATGTTCGAGGCGACGCCGGCGGCGTTCAAGATTGCGATCGGCAAGGGACAGGTGACGCGGATCTGCACGAACTACGCGGAAGGCGCGCCGGGCGAGGCGTTTGGGATTATAGGCAGCATGGGGTTTCTGGAGATTGCAACGAATCGCGGGTCGGCGTATCAGGCGCTGGGGGCGGGAAAAGGCAGCGAGGTGAATGTGGTGCTGTAGTAGCTCTCAGCTCTCAGTTCTCAGCGATTACAATCAGGCTGAAGTTTTTGAACGCGGAGATCGCGGAGATCGCAGAGTGGTTTGGGTTTCCTTCCTCTTCTCAACTATTTCCTCTTGAAAACTCAGGTTTTTTTGGCTTTGGGGTGGACGTAGTGGTCCATTTCGGCGGTCCACTTGAGGAAGCGCCATAGGTTGGAGCGCTCGGTCCAGAGAAATTCCCAGAATTCGAGGAAGCCGATTTGCGTCATCTTTACGCCGGTATAGGTTTCAATGCGCCAGAGAAGATAGGGGCTGCGCCAGGGGGCGATGCGGTGTCCGCGAGTTGAGTTCCAGAGGAAGCGGAGCATCGGCAGCATTTTGGTAAGTATAGCGCGGATGCCAGGTCTCAGATCTCAGGTCTCAGGAAGACTAAATCTGACTCTACTTTTTGGTCGAGTTTTTATTCTGGGGAGAGTTTTTTCAGGCGGCGTAGTAATGAGGTTGGGTGGATGCCTAAGACTCTGGCGGCGTGGGTTTTGTTGTTGGCCGTGGCGGTGAGGACGCGCTGGATGTACTCGTCTTCGAATTCACGGAGGGTAATGAAATTGTCGCCGTTGGCGACGGCGTCGAAGGCCGACCCATTGTCACTTTCGGCCGGACGCTTCGCGTCGCCCTCCGGCGGGCGGTATTCGCGAATTTCTTCGGGCAGAAAGGTGGCATCGATTTCGCCGTCGGGGGCGAGGATCATGGTGCGCTCGATTACGTTCTTCAATTCGCGGATATTGCCCTGCCAGGGATAACTCTGGAGGAGTTCGGCGGCGGCGGGGGAGAATCCCGTGAAGGATTTGTGGAGCTCTTCATTGAAGTGGCGCACCATTTCGAGGGCGAGGGGGAGAATGTCTTCCTTGCGGTCGCGGAGGGGCGGAATGAGGAGGGGAACGACGTTGAGGCGGTAGTAGAGATCTTCGCGAAACTGGCCCTTGGCGACGGCTTCCTTTAGTTCGGTGTTGGTGGCGGCGACGAGGCGGACGCTGATGGTGATGTTGCGCGTGCCGCCGAGGCGCATGAACGTTCCCTCTTCGAGAACGCGAAGAAGCTTGGCTTGCACGGCGGCGGCCATGTTGCCGATCTCGTCGAGGAAAAGAGTGCCGCGGTGGGCACGCTCGAGGAGGCCTTCTTTGCGGCGGCGCGCGTCGGTAAAGGCGCCGGGCTCAAAGCCGAAGAGTTCGCTTTCGAGGAGATTTTCCGGAAGCGCGGCACAGTTTAGTTCGAGCAGGGGCATATTGGCGCGCGGGCTGGCGTAGTGGATGGCGCGGGCGAGAACGCCTTTGCCGGTGCCGCTTTCGCCGAGGATGAGGATGGTGGTGTGATCGGACTCGGCGGCTTTTTTGGCCATCTCGAGCATGGCGCGCATGGCCGGGTTGTGGGTAACGACGCGGCCGAAATCGTACTGGCCCTTGGCGCGCTCGACGTTGTCGCGAACGCGGACGCGCAGGGCAAGCATTTCGCCGGCGCGCTCGAGCGTGCTCATGAGGTCGGCGAGATGGAAGGGCTTGACGAGGTAATCGTAGGCGCCAGCCTTCATGGCTTCGACGGCGCGATCGACCATGTGATAGGCGCTCATCATGAGGACGATGGCAGCGGGGTTGGCGGACTTCATGCGGCGGAGAACTTCGACGCCGTCGATGCCGGGGAGAATGATGTCGAGGAGAATGAGTTCGGGATCCTGCTCCTCGAAAATGCGCAGGGCGTCTTCGCCGGAGGCGGCGGTAAAGACCTCGTAACCCTCGGCGCGGAGACCGCGGGAGATGGTGCGGAGGGTTAGCTCCTCGTCATCGACGACCAGGACGCTGTATGGCATGGCGAATCACCTCTTACAATTCGAGCGGGACAGATTTATACGGATAGTTTCATATGTGTATTTATATACGTTCATTTCTGACGTTCCATTTCCGTACATATATTTCGGTACCGACTCAACACTAACCGACGATCAACGACTTTTCTTTCTCTTCGTCCGTCTGCTCGTCGGCGCGCAGAGGGAGGGTAAAGGTAACGGTGGTGCCGCGGTCGACGACGCTATCGACGCGCATATCGCCGCCGTGGCTGCGGATGTAAGCATAGCTGATGCTGAGACCGAGGCCGGTGCCGCGACCGCGCTTGGTAGTGTAAAAGGGCTCGAAGACGTGGGCGAGAACTTCGGGCGGCATGCCGCAGCCGGTGTCGCTGACGCGGACTTCGAGGCTCTCGACATAGGCGAGTTTGTAGGCGGAGACGACGATGCGGCCGTTCTCGGGCGTGGCCTCGGCGGCGTTGAGCAGAAGATTCATGAGGACTTGCGAGAGCTGATTGGCGTCAACGCGGATGAGGGAAAGGTCGGAGGGGACGTCGATCTGGAGAATTTTTCCGCGCAGCATGGGCTGGTTTTCGAGGAAGGCGACGGTATCGGCGACGAGACGAGCGAGGCTGATGCGGCTGAGCACGGGCGGGGACGGGCGGGCATAGTTGACGAGGCCGCGAAGGGTGGAGGAAATGCGCTTGGCGCCGGCGATGCATTGCTCGATTTCGGAGCGGTCGGCGGGGTCTTCGGTGGTGCGGAGCTCGAGTTCGAGATGAGAGAGGATGCCGAGTAGAGGATTGTTGATTTCGTGGGCGGCGCCGAGGGCGAGTTGGGCGAGGGCGGCGTATTTTTCGTATTCGGAGAGCTGGGCCTGGAACTGAAGCTTCTGGCGATCGAGTTCGCGCTGCTCGTAGAGGCGGCGGAAGAGCTCTTCCTGAACCTGGTTGCGCTGGCGATCGCTCTCGTCGGCGAGGCGGCGTGTCTCGTCAATCTGGCGGCTTAATTTGCCGACCTGATAGATGTGCCAGACAGCAAGGCCGACGATGAAGACGGCTAGCACGACCAGCATGGAAGGCGCAACCATTCATATTAAGGATGGGCTTTGGGCGGGCGCAGGGCAGTGATGAGGGTCACGGGGGAGGGTGGTATAGGACGGCGAGGGCAGTGATAAAGGACGGGCATCAGAACACATAAGTCGTTCTAGTTTTTGGGAGAACTTCTTTCCCGTGGATTTGCGCGGATTTTCACGGACGGGTGGATGGATGCGGGGCGGGGGCGAGGACGCCCCCGCGGCAGCTAGCGCTACTTTTCGGCGATATCGATTTTGGCGGTGGTGTTTTCCCATTCGATGCGGAGGGTGCATTTGCTGCCGCCCTGATCGAAGGCGATGGTGAAGTTTTCGACTGGGGCCGACGTTTTGGAGACGGACATGGGGAGGCGAGCGAGATCTTCTTTCTCGCCGGGATAATCGGTGCCCCACTCGCCGGTTTTCTTGCTGATGATGAGAGTCCAGGCGTCGGCTTTGGGGATGGTGAAGAGGGTGTAGCTGCCGCCGGGAAAGATATTGCCGCCGAGTTTGATGTTGGCTGTGGAGACGAAGGTGGTGGCCTCATTAGCGCCGGTGCGCCAGACTTCGCCGAAGGGGACGAGAGCTTTGTCGCCAGCGTCGCCGAAAATTTTGCGGCCCTTGGCGCGGGGGCTGGAGTAATCGATTTTGACGGTCTTGCCGTCGGAGAACTTGCACTCGGCGGAAGCGGGCGGACTGGGGCGCGTGGACTTGTCGTGCGACATGTTCATTTGCGCGGACGCGAGAGTGGCAATGGCGAAGAGAGCCATTGGGATGATTACGAGCTTTTTCATGACGTTCGTCCTCCTGAAATTTGTAGCTGCGAGAGTTGCCCGGGCTTGACGGATAACATTGGACGGCTAACAACGGCGCTGACCCATATTGCCCTGCTCTCAGGAATTATACGCATTTCGACGCGATAGCTTCCGGCTCTGCAATCGTCGCAGCGACAATCTTCCCAGAGACAATCATTGCAGCGACAGTCTTTTCACCGACAATCTTTTCACCGACAATCACTGGAGGAGTGAGGCTGCCGTTACAATTTGAGGATGGCAATATTTGAGGAAAAGCGGGAAGAGCTGGACAACTTTGAGACACGGATGGGGGTACCGCGCGGGCGGCTCGCCGTGACGATGGATCTGATGACGGATGCGATGGCGCTGGTGGGGCAGCACGGGGTGTATTGCCAGAGCCAGCGCTGGCCGGGGAAGCCGGCGATGGATGTGCAGCTCATTATGAAGAATTTGACGGACGCGAAAGAGCTGATCCAGAGCGTGATGGAAGAGCTGCGGAAGAAAAGGTGAGAGGCGGCTTGAGGTGCGCTCACCACGGAGACACAGAGGCACGGAGAATTCTTTTTTCTTCTTACTTCCCTTCCGCGTGCTGGTAGTGCGTGCGGCGGTTGGGCCACTCGCCACGCAAACAGACAATGAACTGTGGTGCTAATGTTGGCGCGATGCCGGGGAGCGCAAGGGGCTAGAATTCTAGGATGGAGAAGAGGATTTTCTGGCTGACGTTTACGGTGGTGGGGCTGGTGGCGGATTTTGTGCTGCCGCTCTGGTGGGCGCTGGCTTCGACGATTCCGATTGGGGTGTTTTCGTGGTGGGTGGCTTACCGGAGTGGGTGGTTCGAGTAACGGTCGCTTTGCGTCGACGATGATTCCGCACCGAAGGGCGTTAATGCAGTTGAGTCGACCGGTGCCGAAGTGTTTTCCAAAATGCTAGCCTGAGCGGGATGCGATTTTTCTTTCTTGTTGCGGGCTCCCTTTTATTGCTTTGCGTTCATCTGCCTGCGGCTGCGGCGGCGGGATGGACGCTGACTTATGCGCCGGCGCAGATCGTGAATGGATCGCCGGTGGTAATTCGCGTAACCATTCCGCGATTCGTGCGCTCGCTGACGGGCGTTTGGCTGGGGCATGAGTTTCGGTTCGACTTCGATGAGCGGGCGAAGGTGTGGACGGCGCTGGCGGGGGCGGGGCTGGAGACGAAGGCGGGATCGTATGCGATCGAGCTGGACGCGGAAACGCCGGATGGGCAGGCGATTTCATGGGAGAAGGAAATTCCGGTTCGCTGGCGGCGGTATCCGCGCGTGACGCTGAAAGTTCCGGAGCGCTATACCGCGCCGAGCGCCGAGGAGCAGCGGGAGATCGAGCAGGATAAGAAGATCAAAGATGAGGCCTTTAAGACGGTGAGCGCGGGGCGGGAATGGCGCGGGAATTTTGCTACGCCGGTTGCGGCGAAGATTTCTGAAGTGTTTGGAGTGCAGCGGATTTTTAATGGCACGGTCGGAGCGACGCACCAGGGGCTGGATTTTCGCGTGCCGACGGGGACGGCGGTGGCGGCGGTGAATCGCGGGAGGGTGATTCTGGCGCGAGCTTTATTTTTCGAAGGAAATTGCGTGGTGATTGACCATGGGCAGGGGCTGATGACGCTGTATCTGCACTTGTCGAAATTTCTGGTGGCGGAAGGCGACGAGGTTCGGAAGGGGCAGCGGATCGGGCTGAGCGGCGGGACGGGACGGGCAACGGGACCGCATCTGCATCTGGCGGTGCGGTGGCAGGGGGAATATTTAAATCCGCAGGTGCTGCTGGGGCTGCGTTTGCCGGACGCGGGAGATTCTGCGAAAACTTCTTCACGGAAAAAACAAACTCACAATTAGAGGGCGGCGGGGAGAGCTGCGGTCAGGGTGTCGGGATCGGGCTCCCACTGGCCGTTGCGGAGGGTGACGCTGCGGCCGGAGATGGCGGGGATGCGGTCGCCGGGGATGACGATGCCGACGAGGTTGAGGGGATCGGCGGCGGCGAGGACGACGCGCCCGCCGGTCATGGGGAGTTTGCGATGGGCGCGCAGCGATTCGACCGCGACGGGGAGAGCGAATTGCTCGCCGAGGAAACCGTCGATGAAGCGGCCGCCGCGAATTTCGCCGCGATCCTCGAGGCGGCGGAAACCGATTTGCAATTCGCGCCAGCGGGGCAGGTTGGTTTCGCGGGCGAGCAGGTCGCGGAAGACAACGCCATAACGGCGGAGGAGCATCCAGCAACAGGATTCGACGCTGCGGTCGCGCTCGGAGCCGGTTTTTGGCTTGTCGAAAAAAGCCGTGTAGAGCAGCGACCAGCGGCCGGCGGCGTGGCGCGGGCGGCGGGTTTTGGCGAGACGGAGGCCGTGGGACTGGGCGTTCGCTAAACCGGCGCTATAGATTTTGGAGCCGGCGGGCGCGGATGAGCCGGAGGATTTGAGGGCGACGAGAGCGCGAAGATTTTCGAAGCCATCGGCGGTGACGAGACCGACGGCAACGAGTTCCCAGAGGCCGGTTTCGACCTCGGCCTTGAGGCGGCCGGTGGCGCGCACCATGTCGGGGAAAAAGAGCGCGCCGCGCTGCTTCATGAGGTCGAGCAATTCGCGGGCGACGGGGCTGAGGAACGACATGGGCGAATCGTCGGTGTGAGAGTGGTGCGGCGTCATCCAGTCGGCTTCCTCGCGAACGAAGAATGCGATGGGAGCGACGCGCGTGGGGATGACGCGGCGCTGGCGGGGCTCTGGCGATGAGGTGTGTTCGTGGGGACCGTTGCCATTTGATCCGTGTGCGTGAGAGGCAGGCGCATGCAATCCATCGATTGCCGACTGGCTGGCGCTGGCGCGCGGCGCGGGCTTGATGATTTCTACGGGAATGGCCGCGGGATGCGGGGAGAGACGTCCCCAGCCCACTGCGCCTGCGAGACAAAGCTGGTCGAGATATGCGGGCTCGTAGTCGGCGATGCGGCGGGCGAGGAGGAAGCGCTCCCAGGTATTGGCGGGAGCTTCGAAGCCCTGCAATTGACGAATGACTTCGAGGGTGCCGTGCTCGGCGCGCACTTGAGTACCGGGCGCGACGTGCTGCCAGCGGAGTAGCCAGTTCATGAATTGAGCGGCGGTTACGGGCTCAATCTGCTTGCGGAGAGTGGCGACGGTGAGGCGATGGATGCGGGCGAGGAGACGGCGGTCACACCACTCGATGACGGGGGCTTCTGAAAGCGCGGTTGGGGCGGCGAGATCCGCGGCGGGTTGCGGTTGGAAGCCTTGCGGGCGGAACTTGCCGCGGAGGATGGCGCCGCTGGTTTCGACGCGGAGGAGAGCTTTTTCAATTTCGGCGGGCGGGAGGCCGAGCAGTGCGCCGATTTCGGGGGCGGTGGTTGGACCGAGATGGGCTATCCATCCTTGAACAGCGGTCAGGATGGCGTCGTCGAAGGTGGGGTTCGTCGTCTCGAGGGCGCGCAATGTTCCGGATGAGGCTTCGATTTGCGAGTTGGGATGAAGAGCGCGCCACCACGGCATGCGCTCGGTGGCGATCCAATAGCGGCGACCGGCGGCTTCGGCTGCGACCGTGCGATGCTCAGAGAGCAGACGGTGGAAGAAAGGGTGCCAGGGAGCTGCGAGTTGCGTGCGAGCCGCGAGTTGCGAGTCTCGAGTTGCGAGCTTTTCTGGGCTTGCCGCAGTGGAGGCGTCGTTCGAGGCGAACATCGGCATCGATGCGGCGGTACTTTCGCGTTCTGCGCTGGTTTCGGGTTCCGCGCTGGTTTCTAGACGCGCGTCGAACTCGGGGACGGCTATCAGCGTGTGGAGGACGTCGTGGAGTTCGTCGGGGTCGCGGACATCGGGCCATGCTTCGGACTGGACTTGGGCGATGGCGGCGGGATCAAGCGCGCCCACTTCTTCGAGGACCGACGCGGGCAGGACGCGGCGCATTTCGACAGCACGGGCGCGGCGCTCTTCGAGGGGCGCGTCATCAAGATAGGCGTAGGGGTTGGCGTTGAGGATTTCGTGCGAGAACTGCGAGGGCACGGGCGTATCGACGGCGAGGCAGCGAATGCTTCCCTGCTCGATGCCGCGCAGAACGGCGGCGAGACCGTCGGTGTCGAGGGCCTCGGTGAGGACATCCTTCATGACCTCGTGGACGAGGGGATGATCGGGGACTTTGATGTCGCCCTCGATATTTTCGAAGCAGGCGGCGACGTCGGGAAAGACGGAGGCGAGCAAATCGTCGGAGCGGATGCGCTGAATTTGCGGCGGAACCTTTTTGCCCCCCTGGAAGCGCAAGAGGGCGAGGGCGCGAGTGGCATCCCAGCGCCAGCGAGTTTGAAAGATGGGCGAGGCGAGGGCGGCCTGCTCGAGGATGGGAGCCATGGTTTCGGAGTGCAGGAAGTGAAAGACATCGGCGAGCGGGAAACTGTGCTGCTCGGCGAGCGCGATGTTGAGACCGTTGTCGGTCGCGGCGGCCTGGAGTTCGAAGTTGAAGCCGCGGCAGAAACGCTTGCGGAGAGCGAGTCCCCAGGCCTTGTTGATGCGGCCGCCGAAGGGCGCGTGGATGATGAGCTGCATGCCGCCGCCTTCGTCGAAGAAGCGCTCGGCGATGATGGTGGACTGGGTGGGGACGTCGCCGAGGACGGCGCGGCCTTCGATCACATATTGAATTAATTGCTCGGCGCCGGAGTGGTCGAGGCCGCACTCGACGCCGAGCCAGGTGACGACTTCGGCGACGACGGGGAGATTGCGCCAGCCTTCGACGGGCAAAACTCCGGCGAGGCGATTGCTGATTTCGAGGCGCAACTGGCCCAGCTGGTGCGAGAGCTCTTCGGTGCGAGCGGGCGCTTCGCCGCGCCAGAACGGGATTCCCGGGGGCTGGCCGTGAGCGTCTTCGACGAGAATGCGCGACGATTTGCCCTCAATTCGGCGAATGCGCCAGGAAGTGTTGCCGAGGAGCATGACCTCGCCGGCCATGCTTTCGACGGCGAAATCTTCGTCGACGGTGCCGACGACGGCGCCATCGGGTTCGGCGACGACGGTGAAGAGAGCGTTGTCAGGGATAGCGCCGCCGCTGGTAATGGCGGCGAGGCGAGCGCCGCGGCGGGCGCGCAGCTTGCGATTGACGCGGTCGTGATGCAGGTAAGCGCCGTAGCGTCCGCGCTGGGAGGCGATGCCCTCGGACAACATGGCGATGACCTCGTCGAAAGTTTTGCGCGTGAGGTTGCGATAGGGATAGGCGCGCTTGGCGAGGGCAAAGAGCTCGTCTTCATCCCAGCCGGTGGTCGTTTCCGCGGAGTCGCCGGCGGCGGTGTTGATGGCCGCGCAACTGGCGACGATTTGCTGGGCGAGAACGTCGAGCGAGGCTTCGGGAAAGATGAGGCGGTCGAGTTCGCCCTGGCGAATGGCGCGGACGAGGGCGGCGCACTCGGCGAGATCGTCGCGCGTGGTGACGAAGAAACGGCCTTTGGGAATGGCACCGCGCCAGTGACCGCTGCGGCCGACGCGCTGGAGGGCGACGGCGATGGAGCGCGGCGAACTGATGTGGCAGACGAGATCGACGAAGCCGACGTCGATGCCAAGTTCGAGCGAGGCGGTGGCGATGAGGACTTTGACCTGGCCTTCTTTGAGTTTGCGCTCGGCTTCGAGGCGGAGCTTGCGGGAGAGGCTGCCGTGATGGGCGGCAACATTTTCTTCGCCGAGGCGCTCGCCAAGTTGATGAGAGATGCGCTCGGCGAGGCGGCGAGTATTGACGAAGACGAGGGTGGAGCGATGTGAGTTAACGAGTTCGACGATGCGGTTATAAATCTCGTCCCACATTTCGTTGGAGGCGACGGGGCCGAGTTCGGAGGCGGGGACCTCGACGCCGAGATTCATGGGGCGCTTGTGGCCGACATCGACGATGACGGGCTGGGGGCGGGGATTTTGCTCGTCGGAATTTCCGGCGAGGAAGCGAGCGACCTCTTCGATGGGCTTCTGCGTGGCGGAGAGGCCGATGCGGACGGGCGGCTTGTCGGTGAGGGCTTCGAGGCGCTCGAGGGAGAGCGCGAGGTGGACGCCACGTTTGTCGTCGGCGACGGCGTGAATTTCGTCGACGATTACGGTTTCGACGGTGCGCAGGACGGCGCGGCTCTTTTCGGCGGTGAGGAGAATGTAGAGTGACTCGGGGGTGGTGACGAGAATGTGCGGCGGACGCTTCAGCATCAGCTGGCGATCTTTGGCGAGCGTGTCGCCGGTGCGGACGGCGGTGCGGATGGCGGGCATGAGGAAGCCGCGCTCGGCGGCCATTTGCAGGATTTCGCCGAGGGGGATTTCGAGATTTTTCTGAATGTCGTTGCCGAGGGCCTTGAGGGGCGAGACGTAGAGCACCTCGGTGCGGTCGCTGAGATGGCCGGCGAGGGCCTTGCGCACGAGGCGGTCGATGCAGGCGAGAAAGGCGGCGAGGGTTTTGCCGGAGCCGGTGGGAGCGGCGATGAGCGTGGTGTCACCGGCGAGGATGTGGGGCCAGCCCTGCTCTTGCGGCTCAGTGGGGGTGCCGAAGCGGGAGACGAACCACTCCTGAACGAGAGGATGAGCCCAGGCAAGAGAGGAGGGGACGGCAGACATTGGAGGTATTTTACGAGAAAACTGTGGTTTCGTAAAATGTTCGCCTGAGGAGGTAAAAGTCTTCACCACACATAGGCAGCAAGCATCTCTCTTCAGAGAACCTGAAGGGCTGGGGGGTGGTTAGGGTTACGGTGGGGCTTGACGACAATCTGCACATTCTGGTCGAGAGCTACCAGGAAGCGGAGGAGGCGCTCCACGGAAAACTGGCGGAACTCACCGCGCAGCATGTTGGAAATATCGGGCTGGCGGACTCCGAACAAGGCGGCGGCCTCGACCTGTTTAAGGCCTCGCGCTTTCAGGAGCGTGTGGATCTTAAAGACAAGCTGCGCCTTGACGAAATGCTCCTCGGAGTTCGGCACACCGATATCCTTGAACACATTGCGGCTTCCGATTTTGTATCCCTTTTTCTGGCTCATAGCGATCTCTCCCGAGCAGTCCGTTCGGCCTCGCGCAGTCGCTGCTTGATTAGTGCAATGTCATGAAGCGGTGTTTGCCGGCCGGTCTTGGATTTCTTCTGGAAGGCGTGAAGAACATAGACGCTGCCCGCATATCTCAAGGTATAGACGGCGCGGAATGTGTCACCGCGATGGTCCTTAATGAGTTCTAAGACGCCTGCTCCGCCAAAGCCGCTCAGCACCTTGGCATCCTGATGCTTGCCCCCGCGCTGGGCAACGTATAACGCATAGCCGATAAGGTCCTGCACAGGCTCGGGGAAGCTGCGCAAGTCTTTGAGGCTAGTCCCGATCCAAGTTACCGGCTTTAGCGACGGTTGGCCGGACATGACCACTTCAATATAGTAACATCACTATATCGTGTCAAGCGGTTTCGGAATTCTAACGAGAAACCACGCGCTGACATATTCAATTGTGCGGCCGAATATTTGCGGGCGGTTTGACGGGGAGATGAGCGAAACCTATGATGAAAATTCGTCGCTTGTAATCGTCATCCGGGGGCGAGGGCGAGACGCCGGCGCTACGGTAAAGCCGAGGCGCGGCTAGAACGCCGGCGCTACCGTTTGCCACTCATCGGGGGTCGTTCGGGGTCTCCGCACAGATTTGCTTGCTAACGACCGTCGACGAACGACCAGGGACCAGGTTTTATGCGCATTGCTTACCTTGACTGCTTTTCCGGGATCAGCGGCGACATGTTTCTGGGCGCGCTGGTGGATGCGGGAGTTCGGCCGAAATTGCTGGAGGCAGCGGTGGCGGCGCTGGACTTGGGGGCGCGGCTGGAGATCTCGCGGGTGATGCGCGGAGGGATCGCGGCCACTAAAGTGGATGTGCGTGCCGGAGGGGAGAAGGATTGGCATGGGCATAGTCATAGTCATGCACGGGGGCTGACGGAGATTCGCGGGATTATTGAGAAGGCGGCGATTGCGCCGGGGGCGAAGGCGACGGCGATCCGCATGTTTGAGGCGCTGGGGGCGGCGGAGGCCGCGGTTCACAATACCTCGATTGAGCGAGTGCACTTCCACGAAGTGGGCGCGGTGGATGCGATGGTCGATATTGTGTGTGCCGCGGTGGGAGCGGAAGCGCTGGGCGTGGATGAGTGGGTGTGCTCGGCGCTGAACGTGGGCGGCGGAACGGTGAAATGCGCGCATGGGACGCTGCCGGTGCCGGCTCCGGCAACGGTGAAATTGCTGGAGGGCGTGCCGGTATTTTCGCTGGGACCGCAGGTGGAGCTGGTGACGCCGACGGGCGCGGCCATTGTGAAGACGCTGGTGGGGAGGTTTGGAGCGCTGCCTGCGATGAGAATGGAGAAGTCGGGATATGGCGCGGGGAGCCGCGAGTTCGCGGAGCATCCGAATTTGTTGCGGCTGACGATTGGGGAGGCGGACTCAAAGTCCGAAGCGATTACTTCGGCGAAGGCGGGTGCATTGCCCGGTGGAATCGCGGAGGAAAGGATTACGGTGCTGGAGGCGAACCTTGACGATCTGAGCCCGCAGGTGCTGGCGTATGCGATGGAGCGGTTGCTCAGCGAGGGCGCGCTGGATGTGTTCAGCGTTCCGGTGCAGATGAAGAAGAACCGTCCGGGGGCGCTGTTGACGGTGTTGGCGAAGCCCGAGGATGCGGAGCGGCTGACGAAACTAATTTTTGCGGAGACTACGACGCTGGGCGTGCGGCGGCGCGATGAGCAGCGGCGCGTGCTGGAGCGGCGGTGGGAGATGGTGGAGACCTCGTGGGGACCGGTGCGGATTAAGATTGCGAATATGAATGGAACGGTGTCGAATTATGCGCCGGAGTTTGAAGACTGCCGGAAGATTGCCGAAGAAAATCGAGTGCCGCTGAAGCGAGTGATGGAAGAGGCGCTGCGTGCGTATCCCGCCAGCGGCCGAGGCTCCGCGTAGCGCAATGCAGGGGACGATGGCGACTACGGAACAGAAAACTGGCGAAGTGCGGGTTGGATACGACTTCGTCGCCGAAGAATATGCGAGCCATCTTTTTGATGAATTGCGACAGAAGCCACTCGATTGCGAACTGCTCGATCGTTTTGCGGCGCGAGTGAAGGGCGCGGGATTGGTGTGCGACTTGGGCTGCGGGCCGGGACAGGTTGCGCATTATCTGCGGGATCGGGGAGTTGCGGTCTGCGGCATGGATTTGTCGCCGAAAATGGTTGAACAGGCACGGCGGTTGAGCCCCGGAATTGAATTCAGTGAGGGCGACATGTTGGCGCTGCCGGTAGCGGACGAGAATTGGGCGGGAATTGCGGCCTTTTACGCGATTGTCAATCTTCCGCCCGACGATCACGCGCTCGCGATGCGCGAGATGTGCAGGGCGCTGAAGCCGGGAGGGTGGCTGCTGCTCAGCTTCCATGTGGGCGGAGAGATCGTGCATGTGGACAATTTGTGGGGCTGCGCTACAGCGCTGGATTTTTATTTTTTTCGTACTGGGCAAGTGACAGAGTGCTTGCGCGCGGCCGGTTTTTCAGTCGACGAACTGATCGAGCGCGAGCCGTATCCTCCAGAGGTTGAATACCAGAGCCGTAGGGCCTACATATTTGCCTGCAAGCAAGTGACTACAAAATCATGAGCAAAACGTTTTACATCACGACTCCTATTTATTACGTCAATGCGCGGCCGCACATCGGGCATGCGTACACCACGATAGCCTGCGACACGATTGCGCGGCGGCATCGGATGCTCGGCGACGACACGTGGTTCCTGACGGGAACCGACGAGCATGGACAGAAGATTGAGCGGGCGGCGCAGGCGGCGGGCACGACTCCGCAGCAGTTTACCGACGAAGTGTCGGGAAAATTTCGCGCGCTGTGGGACCGCATGGGGCTCACGTACGACGACTTTATCCGCACGACTTCGGAGCGGCACAAGCGCGGCGTGCAGGCGCTGTGGAAGCGGATTGCGGACGCGGGCTACATCTACAAGAGCCATTACACTGGCCAATATTGCGTGTATGACGAACTGTATGTGGATGCGGTGGGGGCGGGAGCGCCGTGCCCGGAGTGCGGGCGGCCGACGGAGACGGTGCAGGAAGAGAATTATTTTTTCAAGCTGTCGGCATTTCAGGAGCGGCTGATTGAGCTGTACACGAAGCAGCCGGATTTTATTCGCCCGGAGACGCGGCGGAACGAGGTGCTGTCGTTTGTGAGCGGCGGGCTGCGCGATCTTTCGATCAGCCGCAGCACGTTTGGATGGGGCATCCCGGTTCCGGACGATCCGAGGCACGTGATTTATGTGTGGCTGGATGCGCTGGCGAATTATGTGACGGCGCTCGGGTACGGGTCGGAGGACACAACAAAGTTTGAACGCTACTGGCCGGCGGACGTACACATGATCGGAAAAGAGATTGTGCGGTTTCACTGTGTGTACTGGCCGGCGTTTCTGATGGCGGCGGGCTTGCCGCTGCCAAAGGGGATTACGGCGCACGGCTGGCTGCTGTTTGAAGAAAATAAAATGTCGAAGTCGCGCGGGAATATTGTGCGGGCTGAGACAATTCTGGATGTGCTGGGCGCGGACGCGCTGCGGTATTTTTTGCTGCGGGAAATCGTGTTTGGGCAGGACGGATCGTTCAGCTTCGATGCGCTGGTGCAGCGCTATAACTCAGACCTGGCGAACGGGCTGGGAAATCTGGCGAGCCGGACGCTGACGATGATTACTCGGTATTTTAAGGGCGAGGTGCCGTATCCATCGAATGCGGCGCGGTCACCGCAGGACGCCGCGATTGCGGAGGCGGCGGCGAAAACGATTGCGGATTTCGGCGCGCTCTTCGATCAATGCCAGTTTTCAAAAGCGCTGGAAGCGGCATGGGGACTGGTTTCTGCGGTGGATAAGTACATCGTAGAAAACGAGCCGTGGGCGCTCGGCGAGAAGCAGGATGAGGACAGCCGGTCGCGGCTGGCGACCGTGCTGTATACGAGCGCGGAGGCGTTGCGGATTGTGGCGGCGCTGGCGCATCCGGTGATGCCGGAAGCAACGGCGAAGATCTGGGCGCAGCTGGGGCTGGGAGAAATTGGAAAATTCGACTTGACGCAACTGCGCTGGGGACAGTTGCAACTAGGAACGAAGCTGGGCGAGGTGCAGGCGGTGTTTCCGCGGGCGGACAAATCGGCGATTGAGAGGATGCAGAAGATGGAAGAGGCGAAAGATGGTGGGGCGAGCGCGGCGGCTGGAGCGAGTGTAGTGGGCGGGAGCACGCAGACGGCGGCGACTCCGGTTGCGCCGGGAAGTTCGGCTGCGCCGGTTAAAACTGAGGCAGGCAAGGCGGGCGCGGTTGCGGAGGGGAAAATCAGCATCGACGATTTTGCCAAGATTGAGTTGCGGGTGGCGCAGGTGAAGGTGGCAGAGCGCGTGAAGGGTGCGGATAAATTGCTGCGGCTGGAAGTGGACCTGGGGAACGAAGTGCGGCAACTGGTAGCGGGGATTGCGGAGGCGTATGCGCCGGAAACGCTGATTGGGCGCAAGGTGGTGATTGTGGCGAACCTGGCGCCGCGAAAATTACGCGGGCTGGAGTCGAATGGGATGATTGTGGCGGCGTCGATTGAGGGCGGAAAGCCGGTGCTGGCGAGCTTTTTGGAGGACGTGCCGGTGGGGGCGCGGCTGAAGTAGGGGCGCGGCTGGGTGGGCTTTCTGTAGGACCGGCGGCTGACCCGCTCGCACAAGGGATCAAGTCAGTTCTCGTTCCGCAGAAGAAAGCCCTTAACCGCAGAGTTCGCGGAGAAGACCGCGGAGCGCGCCGAGAAAAACTGCCGAGCGCACATAGCGGAAGGAATTGTCAGGACAGATGTTTATTGATTCGCACGCGCATCTTGAGGGCAAGCGGTACGACGCGGATCGCGCCGAGGTTTTGGCACGGGCGAAGGCGGCGGGAGTTGAGACGTATCTTGCGATCGGAAACGGGGACGGGCCGGAGACGGCGGATTGCGGGATTCGGCTGGCGGAGGAGTTTGGCGGGCAGGCGCAGTATCCGGAAATTTGGGCGAGCGTGGGCGTGCATCCGCACGAGGCGAGTTTGGCGAACGATGCGGCTTATGCGCGATTGCTGGAGTGGGCGCGGCATCCAAGGGTGATTGGGTGGGGAGAGATCGGGCTGGATTATTTTTACGATCACTCACCGCGCGAGCAGCAGAAAGCGGTTTTCCGGCGGCAGATGGAACTGGCGCAGACGGCGAAGCTGCCGATCATTATTCATTGCCGGCCTTCGGACAACAGCGAGGACGCGTGGGACGATTGCCTGGGAATAATCGGCGAGAATTGGGCGGCGCCGCATTTGAGTTCGAGCGCGTTGGGCGGCGTTTTGCATTGCTTCACCGGGAATGTGGAACATGCGCGGCGGGCGCTGGAGATGGGCTTCATGATTTCGTTTGCCGGCAATGTGACGTTTCCGAAGGCGCAGAATATTCGCGAGGCGGCGCAGTTTGTGCCGCTCGACCGGATGCTGATCGAGACGGATTCGCCGTATCTGGCGCCGATTCCGCATCGGGGGAAACGGAACGAGCCCGGCTTTGTAGTGGAAGTTGCGCGGCAGATTGGGGAACTGCGCGGAGTGACGGCGGAGGAAATCGGGGAGCGGACGGGGAAGAATTTTCGCGCATTTTTCAAGATCGCGGAGCGCGTCAAAGACCGCGCCGCTGGAGTGAGATCCGCCGAAAAGCCGCTCGGTTGACAAACGGTTTCCGCGCCCCAGAGTTTGCTTCTTCTGATAACCTCAAGTGTGCAGCACCGGCGCGGGCAATTTGACGTTTGAGCCGCGAGCCGAGAGCGAACAGAACTATGCCCGATAACAGTTTTGACATTGTGAGCAAGATTGACCTGCAAGAAGTTTCGAACGCGATCCAGCAGGCGATGAAGGAAATCACCACCCGCTTTGACCTGAAAGACTCGAAGTCGCAGATCGCGATGGAGGGCAAGGACGCGATCGTGCTGCATTCGGCGGACGAATACAAGTTGAAGGCGATCAACGATATTTTTCAGCAAAAGCTGGTGAAGCGCGGAGTGCCGCTGAAGGGTCTGATTTACGGCACGATCGAGCCGGCGGCGGGGAGCACGGCGAAGCAAAAGATCACCATGCAGCAAGGCATCCCGATCGAGAAGGCGAGAGAGATCGTCAAAACCGTGAAGGATTCGAAGAAGAAGATACAGGCGTCGATTCAGGGCGACCTCGTGCGGATCAGCGGCAAGGATCGGGATACGCTGCAGGAGATTATTGCGCTGCTGAAGCAGAAGGATTTTGGGATCGATATGCAGTTTGTGAATTACCGGACGAATTGAAGTGAGAAGTCAGAAGTCTCTGCGACCTCAGCGATCTCTGCGGTTCATGATTATTGGCAAGCGGAAATAAAACTTGAGCACAACCGCCATTAACGGGAAAGAGATTTTCGACCTGCTGCGCGACGACATTGTCGCGATCGAGGAGCAGTTCGGGCAGGACACGGTCTCAAACGTAGCGGCCATAACGGAGATTGGCGAGTATTTGCGGGCGGGCGGGGGCAAGCGCATTCGGCCGGCGCTGCTGCTGCTTTCGGCAAAGCTGCTCGGCTATAAAGGCGCGGGCGCGGTGAAGCTGGCGTCGGTGGTGGAGATCATTCATACGGCGACGCTGGTGCACGACGACATTATCGATGAGGCGGAGATCCGGCGCGGGCGGCCGGCGGCCAACACGCAGTGGGGAAATTCGAAATGCGTGCTGGCGGGCGACTGGCTGTACATGCAGGCGTTCAAGATCGCGGTGCAGGAGCGGAATTTCCGCATTCTGGACGTGCTGACGGAACTGACGCAGCAGATGGTTGAGGGCGAACTGCTGCAAATGGAAAAGCTGGGAAGGCCGATCTCAGTGGCGGAATACCTGGACCTGATTTACCGCAAGACGGCGTGCCTGTTTTCGGTGTGCATGCGGGTGGGCGGGATTCTGGGGGGCGCGACGGTGCAGCAGGAAGAGCGGCTGGGGCAGTATGGACGCGACCTGGGAATGGCGTTCCAGATTGTGGACGATGTGCTGGACCTGACCGCGTCAGAGAGCGTGCTGGGCAAGCCGGTGGCGAGCGATTTGCGCGAAGGCAAGGCGACGATGGCGGTGATTCACGCGCTGGAACGGTGTACGGGGACAGAGCGCGTACAGATCGAAGCCGTGCTGCGCGACCGCGCGTTTAATGGCGTGACGCATGCGGACATTCTGACGATTCTCAGCCGTTATGGCTCGCTCGAGTATGCGACGGGCGAGGCAGCGCGGTATGCGGAATCGGCGCGGCAGGCGATTTGCGTGTTTCCGGACTCGGAGATCAAGAGGGCGTTGCTGTGGGCTCCGGAGTTTGTGGTGGCGCGGGAGAAGTAGCCGCGAGTTTTGAGCCGCGAGCCTCGAGTTACGAGCTTCGAGCTATGAGCGAAGTTTCCTTTTGACGGAGTGCACTTCCCTTCCCCGTGTTGCTCTCTACTAGCGGCCGCGCTTCGGTTGCTATACTACACAAATTATTCTGCGGTGAATGGTCTGCTATGAACGATCTGCTGACACTTGTGTCGCGCCATGGGTACGCGCTGCTGGCGGCGATTTGTTTTGCGGAAGCGATTGGGCTGCCGCTGCCGGCGGCGCTTGCGATTTTGACGGCGGGCGCGATTGCCGCTTTTGGGCAGATGCATTTTTATGTGGTATTTCTCACCGGGATGTTGGCGATGCTCTGCGGCGACATTCTTTTGTATTACGCGGGCAGAGCGAGTGGCTGGGCGCTGCTTGGCTTTCTGTGCCGGTTGTCGGCGAATCCGGAGACGTGCATATTACGCTCGGCGGAATATTTTTACCGGCGCGGCAAGCTGACGTTGCTGTTTGCCAAATTTATTCCCGGGATCAATACGATGTCTCCGCCGCTGGCGGGAAGCATGCGGATGCGGCCGGAGCAATTTCTGGCGTTCGATACCATGGGCGCGGCGCTCTACATTGGGGCGTACGCGGCGGCAGGCTACGTGTTCAGCGATGCGCTGCGAGCGATCACGAACGGACTGCGGTCAGCGGGATCGGCGGCGGAAGCCGTGTTGGGGATCGGGCTGGCCGCATACATTGTGTATCGCGTCCTCATCTACCGAAAATACCGGCTAATGGATACGGCGCCGCGCGTGTCAGCCGAAGAGTTGGCGGAACGCCTGGCGACGGCGCCGCCGGGAAGCATTGTGATCGCCGATGTGCGCAGCCACGGCTATTACGACGCCGACTCGGAGCGCATTGCGGGATCGGTTCGCCTCGAGCCCAATCACCTGGCGGAGGAGATCAAGGCGCTTTCGAACGAAAAAGAGATCTACCTTTACTGTACTTGAGTGCGCGAAGGCACAAGCGCCCGGGTGGCGCAAATCTTGCAGCGAGACGGATTCAAAGTATTTGTAATCGCGGGCGGGTTGCGCGCGTGGCGCAGGGCCGGGCATGCGGTGGAACCGGTGCCGCACGACGATGTGGTGAAGCTGCCGATGTTCAGCTGAACGTTCTGGAGCGGAATTGCGAACGGCATGCGAGGGCGCGACGCCCTCGCGACAGCCGGCGAGGATACTGACGCTACGACCAGACGGGTGAGGTTCGGCCTTGGCAGGGCGAGGTCAGACTGTTATCTTTGCCACATGGGACGGACGTGGAGCTTGTGCGGCGTGATCCTGGCGGCGGGGGACTCTTCGCGCATGGGCCGGGACAAGGCGCTGCTGCCGTGGCCTCCGCTGGCGACGGGATCGTTTGCGGCGGGGACGTTTCTTTCCGCGGGGATTCAGCTTTTCGATCCTTTCGTCGACGTGGTGCTGGTGGTCGCGGGGAAAAATCAGAATGAACTTGCGCCGGTGATTTATGCGAACGGGGCGTCGCTGGTGGTGAATCCGCATCCGGAGCGCGGACAATTCAGCTCGCTGCAAGCCGGCTTGCGGGAAGTGCTGAATCGGGGGCGAGATGCAGCCTTGATTACGCTGGTGGACCGGCCGCCGGTACAGCCAGCGACGATTCAGACGCTGGAAGACGCGTTTGAAGAAGCGCTTGGACAAGCGAAGTGGACGGTTGCGCCGGAATATAAGGGGCAGCACGGGCATCCGATTCTGGTGGGACGCGAGATGATGGAAGCGTTCCTGAAAGCGCCCTTTACGTCGAATGCGCGGGAGATTGAGCAGGCGAACCGCGAAAAGATCGTGTACGTTGCGGTGAACGATCCACTCGTGGTCAGCAATGTTGACACGCCGGAGCAATACGCGGAGCTGCCGACTGCGCCTGCAAGCTGATTTTCCTCACATTCATCCTTCATGGCGAATCTCGAAGCAAAGCAAACCGAATTCATCGCGAGTGTAGTGCGACTGGGGCCGCGCATTGCGACTTTTGACTGCGACGGGACGCTGTGGTCGGGTGACGCGGGCGAGGGATTTTTCTGGTGGGAGTTGGAGCGGGGACTGGTGCGGCCGGAAATCGCGCGGTGGGGGCGGGCGCGCTATGCCGACTACAAAGCCGGGCTGGTCGCGGAAGACCTAATGTGCGGAGAGATGGTCACGATGCACGCGGGCTTGCGCGAGGACGAGGTGCAGCGGGCGTGCGATGAGTACTTTGCGGCGGGAGTGGAAGCGAACGTCTTTCCGGAGATGCGCGAGTTGGTGCGGCGCCTCGCGGAAACCGGTTGTGACGTGTGGGCGGTTTCGTCGTCGAACGTGTGGATCATCCGCTCGGCCATGCAAACCTTCGGCATTCCGCGGAATCGGATTCTGGCAGCCGAGTGCGCAGTCGACGATGGCGTGATTACGAACCGCCTGATCCGCGTGCCGAGCGGGCCTGGCAAGGTGGAGGCGATTGAGGCCGCGATTCCTGCAAAACCGGATTGCGCATTCGGCAACGCAATCTGGGATCGGGAGATGCTTGCGCTCGCCAAGTACCCGTTCGTGATTAACCCATTTCCGAATTTGCTGGAGATTGCGGTGGAAAAGGGCTGGCCGGTGTATCAGCCTGATCTCAATCATCGCGAGCGCTGAGAGTTTTTCGCGTTAAATTCTCCGCAAAATGGCCTTCAGCGCATCCATAGCCAGCGCGGCAGCATGGCTGGAGGCGTCTGGCAGACCTCCAACCTTCCTTAGCAGCTCTTCCCTGCTGAGTACGCGGGCTTGCTCCACGCTTTTTCCTTTTACCAACTCTGTAATTGCGGAGCCGCAGGCTATCGACGGCACGCAGCCTTTGGCGCGGAAGCGGATCTCGGCGATGCGATTGCCATCTAATTTCACGCTGAGTTCCAGAATGTCGCCGCAGGCTGGATTTTCGACGCGCTCGATGGAATCGGGGCGCTCGACTTCGCCGCTGTTGCGGGGATGCTCAAAGTGGTCGAGGAGTTCGGCGGAGTACACGCCGTTATTTTAATGCGAGCGATCTGACTCGGGCCGATCTCCCGGCGGGCTCGGCGGACGCGATTAAACCGGAGGCAAGGGCAGGCCGGCTGTATTCCAGGGGATGCTGTAGACGGCGTCGTGAGTGGCGAGAACGGCGTTCTTGCCCGCGCCGAAGGCTAATCCGACGAGGTTTTGGCCAGCGACTTCGAGGCTGGCCTGGCCTTGCGGCGTGATTTTTACGATGCCGCGTTTGCCGGCCAGCGACGCCGCGACGTAGAGATTGCCCTCGATATCGAACGCCATGCCTTGCGGGCGGCCGAGGCCGCGATAAAAAATCGAAACGCTGCCGTGCGGATCGACTTTGTAAATCGAGTCGAAACTGGAGGTAGTGGGGCCGGTGACAAAAAGATCTCCGTGGGGACCGATGGCGAGGTGATAGGCGGAGACGCTGGGCTCGAGGGTAGCGTAGACGAAAATCTGGCGGTCGCGGGCAATTTTGAAAATGGTCCCGCTGCGGTCGCCGACGAAGAGGTTCTCGTCGCGATCGAAGGCGATGCCGGTGGCGACGCCCATGCCTTCGGCGTAGGTGGAAACTTTGGCGCTGGGAGTGACTTTGTAGACGGCCTCCTCGTGGCGCGAGGAAACATACATCTGGCCGTCGCGATCGAAGGCAATGGCGGTGGCGTTCATCATGCCGTCGAGAAAGGGTGTGACTTTGAGATCGGTGTCGATCTTGAAGATGGAAACCGGTACTTTTTGACCGCGCGGCCCGGAGAAAGTGACGAAGAGATTGCCGGCGGGGTCGAAGGCAGGATTGGCGACGGGATTAACATCGTCGGCGATGGGGGTCGCCACGCGGACGGCATGCGGGTTGCTGACGTGGCCGTTAGTGCCGACGACGACGGGGCCGGAGGCGGCTTCGTCGGGAACGCGAGCGATCACGAACTCGTCGGAGCTGATAAGGACCGAGGCTTCAATTTCGCCGAAGCGGACGCTGGGGCGGCGGAGTTCTTGCGGGCGCAGACCTTTGCCGATGATGCGAACCTCGCCGCCGGGCAAGGCCAGGCAGGGAGAGACGGCCTCGATGTGGGGCTTGCCGTTGGCGGTTTTTTTTCCCAGCAGGCGCTCGGAGATGCTCATAGTCGTTTGTGGATCAAGCTACGTTGTTAGAAGGCCAAAGTGCAGCAAGAGATGCATGATAATGAGCGCGTAGAGGCCCGCGCCGAGGTCATCCACCACAATGCCGGTGCCTTCGGGAAGCCGCTCCAATCGGCGGATTGGAAATGGCTTCAAAATGTCGAAGACACGAAAGAGTATAAGGCCGGCGAGAAACGTTTTCCAGGCAAGCGGGACGGCGATGAGGGCGACGAGTTGGCCGGCGACTTCGTCGATGACGACGAATTGGGGATCTTTGAGGCGGGCGGCGCGGGCGACGCGGGTGGCGGCCGGGATGCCGATGAGAGTGACGATGGCCGCGGCGACGGTGGTGGCCCAAGGCTGACTGTGGAGGGGAATGCGGGAGATGGCTGCGGCCCAGAGGATTACGGTGGCGACGGAGGCCCATGTGCCGGGACCGGGCTTGACGCGGCCGATGCCGAAGAAGGTGGCGACGAGAGTGGCCCAGAGCGGGGCCCGGGATGCAGAGACCGAAGGCGGCGGGGCGGCGCTGGAAAGGTTGGTCGGCGCGGACATTAAGATTCGTCCTCGTCTTCGACGGTGTCCTGGCGAACCGTGTCTTCGGTGTCGGTGGCCTCTGACGGAATGACGTACTGGCCGGTGGCCCACTTGCCGAGGTCAATCTGGCGGCAGCGGTCGCTGCAGAAAGGAAAGTCGGGCTCGGCGGATTTCACCGTCTTTTTGCAGATGGGGCAGCGAAGTTTGAGGACGCGGGGCATGGGGGAAAGTCAGAAGTCAGAATTAAGAAGTCAGAAGGCAGAAGTAAGAGCGAGAGTGCCTGGAGCTTTACTTCTTCAATTTGATTTCTTCTCTTGCTTTTCTTACTTCTGATTTCTTCCTTCTCACTTCTGACTTCTCACTTCTTCCTTCTGACTTTTTCTTTCTCACTTCTTCTTTTTGACTTCTTACTTCTGACTTCTTACTTCTGACTTCTCACTTCCTCCTGCTGGCTTCAAATAATTTCGGCTACTAGATCATAGTCGTGGGCGGCGGTGATGCGACAACGATAAAACTCGCCTTTTTGCGGCGGCGCGCCCTCGGGAAATTTGCCGGCGGGGTAGTCGTTGACGAAGACTTTGCCGTCGATTTCGGGAGCGTGCATGGTGGTGCGTCCTTCGAGCAGAAGGTCTGTCTCTTCCGACGGGCCCATGAGGAGCAGATCGAATTCGCGGCCGACCAGCGCCTTCTTTTTTGCGCGGCTGATTTTCTTCTGCGCGGACATGAGCGCCTTGCGGCGGCTTTCAATTTCGCGCGCGGAAAGTTTCTTGCCGTCGTTGAACGCAGAGGCGCCTTCCTGGTCGGAATAGCCAAACGCGCCCATCCAGTCGAAGGCGGCTTCCTTTACGAAACCTTGCAGCTCTTCAAATTCTTTTTCGGTTTCGCCGGGAAAGCCGACGATGAACGAGGTCCGCAGGGTTACGCCGGGAATCATGCGGCGCATTTTTTCGATCGAGCGCAGGAACACGTCGGCGCCGCCGCCGCGCTTCATGCGCTTTAGAACGCTGGCCGAGGCGTGCTGCAAGGGCACGTCGATGTAGGAGCAGATGTTTTCGTGGGCGGCGATAGTTTCCAGCAGGCGGCCGGTGATTTTGTTGGGATAGGCGTAGAGGAAGCGGATCCAGCGGAGACCGTCGACGGCAGCTAGTTTTTCGAGCAGCAGCGCCAACCCATCTTTCAGGCCGAGGTCCTCGCCGTAGCAGGTCGTGTCCTGGCCGATGAGGGTGATTTCGCGCACGCCGGACTGCGCGAGGCGCTCAGCCTCGGCGATGACGGACTCGAAGCGGCGGGAGCGGAACTGGCCGCGCAGCTGAGGAATGATGCAGAAGGTGCAGGGATGATCGCAGCCCTCCGCGATCTTGATGTAAGCGGTGTAGCCGGGCGTGGCGAGGACGCGGGGCGTGCGGTCGTCGTAAAGATAGTTGGGAAGATCGGAGACGGCGCCAGCCCAGGCGTCGCGGGCGAAGCGGCCATGGGAGCGGCGATGATCGCCTTCGGGGCGCGAGGTGAGGATGTTGAAGGGGCCGGGAGCGGAGGGCGCAGATTCGAGGCCGGCAGCGGCGAGAATCTTATCCAATTCGCCGGTGCCGACTACGGCGTCAACCTCGGGAATATTTTTTGCAATCTGGTCGCGAAAGCGCTCCACCAGGCATCCGGCAACCACGAGGCGTTTGGCTTTGCCGCCGGTTTTGTGGCGAGCCATTTCGAGGATGGCATCGACGGATTCCTGCTGGGCGCTGCCGATAAAGGAGCAGGTATTGACGACGATGACGTCGGCGTCCTCGGCGTCCGGGGTGAGTTCGGCTCCAGCCTGAGTGAGCAGGCCCATCATGACCTCACTGTCGACGAGGTTTTTGGGGCAGCCGAGGCTGACGAAGCCTACCTTGGCAGGCGCCGCAACGGACGCGGTTGGAGACGAAGATAGAGTTTTCCTGATAGGCACTGGTTGGGGCCGGCGAAGCCGCTTGGATCTGAGTCAATTTTAGCATTGTCTTTGCCGCTCATCTGCCTGCGATCGGGCGGTCATCTTTCTGTCACCGGTCCGTATTCGGGGCGGGGATGACGCCGGGGGTGGGTATCACGACGGTAACTTACGAAGGGCTGAGCTTTGTGCGGCGCGTGCTAGTCTGGCGTGAACAGGAGTCATCCGCCATATTCGGAGGAGCGATGTCGGCCAAGGGCCTATTGGGTAAGATTGTGCCGATTTTGTTGCTTGTATCCAGCGCAAAGGCGCAGTTTGGCACGTACACAGTGAACGATGATTCGGTGACCGTGGGGGCGACGTTCGTCAGCACGCAGACGGTTTACAACACCGGGCTTTCTTTTAATCCGCAGCTTCATTTCGGCACGCCCTGGAGCTTCGCGTTCAATTACAGCCGGCTGCTGAAATCCAAGGGCGTCTTCGGCTTTCGCGCGGAATTGCCGGTGGCATTTTACCGGAACATGGGTCTGAACCTGGCCGCGCACGGAATCCCGAACGATATTGGAGCAGTTTTTCTTACGCCCTCGGTTCGAGTGAACATTTTTCAGGATGAGGGCGTCAGTCCGTGGGTGAGCGTTGGCGGAGGGTATGGCAGGTTCTGGGAATCGTCAAACGAAGAATTCTATGGGACGAATCCCGGTCCGACGGGCACCAATACCGGGGTGGTGCAGTTCGGCGCGGGGCTCGACATCTGGGTATGGAAGCACTGGGGATTTCGCGGGGAGGCGCGCGACTTTTATTCGGGCGAGCCGGCGGTGAATGTGGACACCAATCGCAGCCGGATGCACAACTACTACGTGGGTGCGGGCGTAGTGCACCGGTTTTAAGCGCGTGATTTTAATCGTCCGCGGGACTCGGCTTGCGATTCGAGCCGTGCCTCTCACCGGCGGCGATCTCTTCGAAAAGTTGGGGCAAAGTCTCGGCGGCTTCGACGGACCTGCCGAAGCGCGCGGATTCATAGTAACGGGTGAAGCGCGCGACTTTGGTCTTCAGGACGGGCTCCTGAATCGCGGCGACAAAATCCGCCGGCGTTTGCGCGGGAGACTTGCGCCATCCGCGCCGTGCCAGGCGCACCACCATGCGCTCATACCAGAGCGTGGCGGATTCGCGGGGCGCGTCGCCGGGATGGGCACGGAGCCTGCGGGCGCGAATCGCGTGCAGCAGCGGGCGGAAATTCAGCAGAATTAAGAGGACAGCCGCAAGCGCGCCGCCGCCGCCCAGCCACTCGGCGGGAAAACTAGCGATGTGATTGTGAGTGCGACGCGCGTATCGCAACAGCATGCGGTGCTGCCGTTCGATCCATAGCCGGGCGTCGTCGACAAAACGGCGCGTGTTGGTGGCCGCATCTTTGCCGAGCGACCGCTGGTGGCCGGCATCGTAGTTGATGATCCACTCGCGCCAGAATGAGGCGGCGGCATCGAGATAGAGCTGGAAGCGAGACCAACTGGTGTGCGGCGGCGCACTGGCGGCGGGAGTGGGATCGAAGCTGATCCAGCCGACATCGGGAAAGTAGGCCTCAACCCAGGAGTGCGCGTTGTTCGCGCGAATGACATATTGCCCGGTGAGATCGTTGAATTCGCCGGTGCGGAAACCGTTCACGATTCGCGAGGGAATGCCGAGGGTGCGCAGCATAACGGCCATCGAGCTGGCGAAATACTCGCAGTGGCCCTGCTTTCTTTCGAACAGAAAATTAGCCAGCGGGTCTTGCGGCCGCGCGCGCGGAAGCTCCAGCGTGTAGCCGAAATGGGTGCGCAGGTATTGCTCAAGGGCAAGCGCTTTGTCATAGTTGCTGGGCAATGAGACGGTAATGCGCTCGGCCAGTTGCGAGACGCGCAGGTCGAGCGGGGGCAGCTTGAGATAGGGTGCGGCGCCTTCCGGCTCGGCATTGGGAGCGAGGCGGAGCGCGCTGGCGTCGACGTCGGGCAGAATGGATTCGGCTTCGTAGCGGTTGATCGGATGATCGAGATCGAGATTGTAGACGGCGCCGGCGGCGTCGGTGGCGATTGCCCGGTAATTTCCCGTGAGGCTATGCGGCTTTTCGGCGAGAAAAAAAACATTTGTTCCGAGCGGCTCCATCAGAACGCGGTAGTGGATGGAGCGCCCCGGAGCCGCTATTGAAGCGGGCGGGCCAAGGCGATAAGTGCCACTGGCGGACGCCGGAAGCGGCCGCGAAGCGAACGTATTGGACCAGACGCGCCCGTCGAAGGCGTTGAGCGCGACTCCTCTCCACTTAAGATCGTAAAGACCCTGCGTATCGTGATCGACCTCAATATGCATGACGACAGCGCTGGACTGCTGGATCTGGCCGATCCTTCCCAGTTGCAGACGATCACTGAAGCCGGTGGAAACATCGCTGCTGGGGGCATAGGCGGTCAAATAGCGGGAGGAAACGCGCGGCAGAAAAAAGAAGATCAGAAAGCTGCCGGCGAGGATGAGCAGCATGAGCGCGGGAGCGATGGCGAGCAAGCCGTACGCCATTTGGCGGTGCGGCGCGGGCGTGCGGGCGTCGTGCGCGATGGCGGGCGTCTCGGCGACCGCGTGGCGCATTTCCATGAGCACGAAGGTGACGACGGCGACCATCAGAAAACCGGCGAAGGCGAAGAGGAAGGTGCTGCCCACAGTAAGGACGGCGGAGGCCAACACCATGAGGAAGGAAAGAACCGCGAGCAGGTAATGATCGCGCGGGCGCTGCAAGGAGAAGAGGCGGGCGACGATCAGAAACAAAACCAGGTGGATGGTTGCGGTGAGAAAACTGCCGGAGACGAAAAAATAGTCGGCGAAGTACACCACGACGTAAATCAGGGTGAGATAAGTTGTCCAGCTTTCGCGGATGACGAACTCGCGGCGCGTGGCAAGCTGATAGCCGCGAACGAGCAGCGCCAGGCCGACCAGAAATACGGCAGGAAGATCGAGGTTGCCGGTGGAGGCGAGCATTCCGAACCCGGTGAGCACAAGGAGAAAGAGCGCAACATTAAAATAGCGCTCGATGGCCCTGGCCATGGTGATGCGGCCGGGGCGAATGGGGCCGGATTTTATGGAGAGCTCCGCCACGCGGATTCTATTGTTCGCGAAAGCGGCGCGAAAGTGAAGTGTCTGCGGTAACGCGCCCAAGACAGCATGCAATCGGACGAGCGGAACACGAGCCAGTGGCACCCGGGATCAGTGGCGGGATCGGTGGCACCCGGGCCTTTTCAGGTTTATGAAGAAGCTGGTAGGATAGAGGTGCGTTGAAAGATCAGCCTGGTTGTCGGATCGACGATCGATCTGCCCGGTTTGATTTGAGAAGCAAGCCTTCCACGGAGACTCCGGAGCATCGGAGAATTCGAGCAATCAATGCAAATCGCGCAAGGCCGCATGGATAGCGGCGATTGCGTATCTCGTTGATTTGGCGAGTGGGGACGTAGTTCAGTTGGTTAGAACGCTGCCCTGTCACGGCAGAGGTCGCGGGTTCGAGCCCCGTCGTCCCCGCCATACATTCCAAAGGACTTAGGAGTGAATGGCGACCAAAGTGACAGCTAAATTAGGGTTCGATAAGGGTGCAATAAGCCCAAAACCTTCCAAAATCTGGGTGTCGAAAAACCTCATTCCACCCACGACCTCTGCCCACATCCCAAAAGCACTGTGAAATCGGGCCGTTGATCTTCGATTTCTGTCTGGCCTTATTGCTCCGCCTAAGCGGGCTTTTGCACCCGAACTGCACCCTCGTTTGGAACCATCATTCTGACAACCTTGCTTTGCGCGGCGCGCTTGTTTGAGGTCATGGCCTGCGTGTAAACCTCCAGCGTGATTTTGCTGTTGGCGTGCCGTAAAAGCTCCTGGACGGTCTTGATGTCCTCTCCGTTTGCCTTCAGCAACGTGCCGAAGGTGTGGCGGAAGGTGTGCCAGCCGATTCGTTTGTGAATGCCTGCTTTCTGTGCGACGGGCCGGATGTATCGCTTCATCAAATTGTCTGGCCAGTAGGGCTGCTTCCCCTTCATGGTCGGACTGGCAAAGACCCAATCGTGTGGCATTGGGTATGGGCTCGTCCGCCTCCACTGGAGCAGATCCTCTGCCATGTAGTTGTCGAGAGGAACCGGCTTTGCGGAGGCTTCCGTCTTGCAGTTGCCCACCACCTGGTGCCAAATCGAGCGGGTCACACTCAGCTCAAGAGTCTTGAAGTTCACATCCTCCCATCGCAGCGCAAGGAGTTCGCTCACGCGAAGCCCGGTTGCCGCATCCAGAAGAACCAACGTCCTTTCTCGAACGTTGAGATTGCTGAGAAGAAGTTGAAGTTCCGCAAGGTCCAAAACATCTGGAGTTCGTTCCCGCTTCGCGCTTTGCCGTACGAGCTTGATCGGGTTGGCATCCAACCACTCGTATCGCATTGCGTGATTAAAGACCGCGCTCATGATGTTCCGTATCTTGGCCCGTGTGCCTCTTGCCCGCTTAATGCTGTCGAGCCATGCTTCTACTGCGACAGGCTTGACCTGATTCAACTTGTGATTCTGCCACCTCGGCAGTATCCAGTTGTCCAGATAGCATTCATAACCGTCGCGCGTGGAAAATGCCTTGCGCCCGTTGCTGTCGCCGGTCAATTCCTTCAGCCGGTAGTGAGCAACGAGTTCAGCAATCGTGCTTGGCCCACTCTCTGCTTGCGGGGTTTGTTGGTTGGCGTCAATGCGCAACGCTTGCGCTGCTTTGAGGGCCGCTGTTTCGGTTGGCAGGGTGTCTACATTTCCCACGATGGCCTTGCGATACTTGCTCGTTCCTTCTGAGCTGATCTCATACCATCTGTAGACCCAAATGTCCGGCCCTTTTTTCCGCTTTTCGCGTTGCACGCTTCCTTGCTGATACCGTGTTCGCCTAAACATGAATCCTCCTGGTTCAGGCGGCAACGGACGACTGATTCCAGAGTACCGCCAGATGGGGCAGAGGTCGAGATGCGACTTCAATTAACCGGCGAGTTTTTCCTGAATCCATTCTTCAAGGGTGGATGCGCGGAAACGCCAGACCTTGCCGATCTGTATGGCGCGAATCACGCCGCGGCGCGCTAGCTTCTGTAGCGTTTTTGGGTGAATGCGCATGATGGCCGCCGCCTCGTCGGTGTCCAGCAAGGGCTCTGGGACGAACCCCTCGGAAGCTGGAGGGCGCTTCGGAACTGCGATGGGTTCGTCGAGTCTGTCAGTCTGGGAATTCATCTTCTGACCTCCTCTTGGGACGTTGAGCGCCAAGGATTTCCGAGCGCTCCTTTCCGCTACCCTGCTTCAGTAAGTGCCGGCTTGTCCAATAACTTTATGGAAGTTGGTCATAACTTTTTGGGATTGGCGGCCGGTCCGGTCGGACTTGTCCGAGAGGGGATTTGTCATCTGGAGACGCAGCCAGGATGGGGAGCAAAACTTTTTTCTCGGGGATGCAAAACTAAATCGCGATAAGCGTGTCAAATTGCAGTAGATATGGTCGAGGGTTGTACAAAACGCTCTTCAATTGCCCGTCATTTCCGGGTGGAATCAGTGACCAGTAATGGGGCCTCCCGGCTTGCTTTGGTGATGCACAGGGGTTCTTGCGCGCCGAGGGAGATACGCCATGACGGGAGGCCAATTCCGAATCCGCGATCTCGAATTGGTCGTTGCCCTGCATGAAGAGGGTAATATGACTCAGGCCGCCAAGCGCCTGGGGATGAGCGAACCAGCTCTCAGTAAACAACTCCGACAAATTGAACGGAGAATTCAGACCAGTCTCTTCGAGCGTGGCAACGGCGGCGTTGTCACCACAGGATCGGGACGCGCGTTTGTTGCCCATGCGACTGAAAGTGTCCAGGCGTTTCGGCGGGCCGTGCATGAAGCGCAGGAATCCAAGCACAACGCGCCCCATCGGCTGCATATCGGGGTTTCGACGTGCCATCCGCCTAATTTGATCGAGATCCTGTGCACCGTCGAGTTGCGCCTGTACAAAAGTCTGTCCGTCGAGATTGTTACGGCGTATTCGTTCGAGTTGATCGGGAAACTTCAACACCACGAGCTCGACCTTGCCATCATTACATCGCCTCCGCCAAACGCGTTGATCACGTCCGCTTGCTTCGCAACGAACCCGTTCATGATTGTGTTCCGCGAAGGGCATCCGTTGTCAGGGAAAGCCTCCGTGAAGCTGCACGAGCTTGGCCCTTATCCCTGGGTGTTCTTCAATCGGAATATTCATCACCATATGCACGACTTGATCTTGCAACGAATCAGAGCAAAATGTGAGCCAGCCGGTGTATGCCATTCGGTGAGCCAGGAAGAACATGCTGTAGCCTTGCTAACCGACAATCGCGTCTTGGCCTGGCTGACGCCAACAGGCGCGGAACGCGCCGTGCGCAGTGGATTCAAGAGTATTCCTCTTGACGATTCCCAGATCCGCCTCGAAATGCACCTTGCGACGCTGGCCAATAACAAATCGTCACTGGTCAGTGAGTATGTGCGGACCTTTATGAAGCGAATTGAGGAACAGCGCCCACCATTGCAACTGCAACTCCCAATTTGGCAGAAAGCCGGCGATCATCTATGAACCTGGCACGAGCCGCTGAAAGTAGAGCAGAGCCTCTCCAGTCATCGCGCTGACGGTAGAACTTCCCTATACGGTCTCGGTTCGGATTGCACGGCATGCCAATCGAGAAACCATGATTCATCCTCGAAGTGAGCCGGAACTTGTTGGCCGTACTGAATGCGTGACCCGGGCCGGGAGGTTTGATCGACCAGATCCGACAGGACGGCCTGGCCGCTGCACTGGCATCATTTGCGCTCGGATAGACTCTCCGTACTTGTACTGTGCCACAGGGCTGGCCAGTCGGCCAGAACAATGAACGGCATATTATGGAATATAATCCGGTCACCATGAACGTTACGGTTCTAACTCACAACGCATTCAAGCGCATCGCCGATGTTGTGCAGGCCATCGCGGTCGTTAACGAACTTCAGGGCGAATTCGTGTTTCATCTTGAGCAGGTAGATTGGCTGCCCAACGGCGCAAAGGAAATCGCACCGGAGTTCGTAACTCGGCTGGTACGGAAAAACAAGCGAGCAGAACATGTGGTGACAATCGTACGGCCACGACTCAAAGGAGATACTTTCGACTTCCCGTCGAAGGGATTGAACATCGTTTCCACGGCTGATTGGGACAAACACTTCGCACCTCCTCCGCTCAAGGTTTATATCTTGTACCAGTTCGCTTATGCTCTCGCTGCATTCGTGGCATCCTTGCCGTATCCGCAACTCAAAAGACTGATGCACAAGAGACCACGGGGCTGCATCTTCGATTCCACTACCGGTCGTGCAGAATTTCGTCTCGGCTTAGTTGCTGCGTATTTCTGCGGAGAATGCGAAGCGAGCCTCTCTGAATGGGGTGTCTCAGACAAGCAACTTCAATCATTGGCCCACATTCTTTCCTATGTGCGAGACTTCGCTATCCGCAAACCTCGCAGCATACCTACATCAGTTTTCATCGGGCATGGGAGGTGCAAGGACTGGGAGCAGGTTCGAGACCACCTAATTTCCCTCGGCGTTGAAGTCGATGAGTTCAACGTCTATCCGAGTGCAGGCATTCAGACGGCTGACCGGCTGACGCAAATGCTCGATAGAGCTTGCCTCGCAATTCTGGTCATGGCCGCTGAAGATAAGCAGGCTGATGGCAGCCTGAATCCCCGTTTGAATGTGGTGCATGAGATCGGTCTCTTCCAAGGAAAGCTGGGATTTCAAAAGTCGATCATCGTGAAGGAGAAACGGGCGGGTAAATTCTCAAACATCGACGGCTTGACCTACATCCCCTATTCGAAGGGCAAGATCGCGGATGCGTTTGCAGAAATTGACAGAGCCTTGGTCAGAGAGCGTGTCATTCCGCCAGCTACAATCGTCATTGCCAGCAGCAAGCCGAAGCCCCGCGTGAGTGCATCGTCCGGCCTGGGCAAGAAGCCGTGATTCCAGCCTTCGCTCCCCGCGAAGAGAGGTAGTCAGCATCCAGCTTCTGCGACCCTTCGCTGTCTATCTTCCGTTTACACTTGAAATCCCCAACATTAGGCAGCCTATCGCATTATCCTTTCGAGAATCATTCTCGCGAGCCCGATGCTGTCTGTTACGACCGAGGTCAAACGAGGCGACGGCCTGCTAATGTCCTGGTCTCTTGCGAGCCGCACTGCCGCAATGATCGACGCGGCAATCACCAGCGTTGAGGCGAACCGGTCCGTCATACGCTTATGCTCATCCATTGCCTTCGCCCGTTCCTGTCCTTCGCGCGCGATAGCTCGCTTCATCTCGCCCATGACTCACAGACGACCTGCGATCCGAGGGGAATTCGTTTGCAGGTCATGGGATAGTCGTCCACGGAAAATGCCCGCCGGCAGATAGAGGCGCTTCTTGCCGCTGAGCGGGCAATCAACAATGACCCATGAGCCCGGTAAGGACTGGACTGGCGCCGGGATATTGTGCTGACAGCCTGTGGAGATGATGACAAACGGATGTATGCCGGATTTTGGTCCGTGGAACATAAAAACAGTATAGGCGAATATAAGGCGAATATCCCCACAATTGCGCTGGACGGAAGGAGAGAAAGTGACTAAAGACTATTCGTCCATGCCAGAAGGCAAAAGGGCCAGGATGTGTTATCAAGACTTTTCGCACATTGCATTTCGCTTGATCAAATATCTCTGTAAATATCTTATAATAAACAGCATATAGCATCTTTTATTAGAGTGTTTCCGTTGTTCCAACGTTGTTCCATTTTCATCTTGACACCGCCTGCTTTGATTCGCTATGCTCTGGAACAACGCTGGAACAACGCTGGAACAACGCTGGAACAACGGAGGAAGCAATGGGGAAAATCTATAAAGCGAGTCTCAGTAGGAGTCAAAACCGCGAAGCTTGGTCAATTATTTTCAGACACCCCGTCAGGAAAGATAAGGCCACAGGGCAATCTGGGCTCCGCGTTCGCCAGGGCCTTGGAACGAAGGATGAGCAGGAAGCTGAACTGCTCGTGCAGCAGATGAACGAGATTCTCGCTGATCCATCCTTTTGGGACGCAAGTGCGCGGCCGAGGGCGGAAGCAACATACGACGGACGTATCGTAGAGATTTTCTATTACAAGCTGACGTCCGAGCCCACAGACTTTTTCTCAGTCCGTGAATCGATACTTCCACTCCCGGCCATGGACAGTGACTACCGTCGAATTTTGCTTGTGGGGACGACGGGCAGTGGGAAGACGACTGTAGCTCGTCAATTGCTTGGTACTGATCCTCGTAGCGAGCGATTCCCATCCACATCTACTGGTAAAACGACTATTGCGGATATGGAGATGGTCCTCGATTCGGGACTCTTCCGCGCAGTCGTTACTTTCATGTCGCATGACCAGGTGTTGGACTATGTTCAGGACTGCGTTTCAGCCGCCGCGCTTGGGTGCGCAAGGAACGAGGAGAACTCCAACATCGTTCGACTTCTCCTCAACCACGTCAGTCAGCGCTTCCGGTTAAGTTACATGTTCGGGAACGGGCCATATGTCGAACGCATGACAGATCTTGATGAATACGACACTGAAGAAGAGATCTTGGAGGATTCCGGCGATGCTGTTGAGCCGATAGATCTTTCGGTCACGAACAATCAGATTGCAAGTTGGGTCGAGAGACTGCGCACAGTTGCCACTACCGTCAGTAATGAGCTTCGCGCCGCATTGCGACCCGGAAAGGGTGACGAGCGCGTCTTTGAAGAATTGTTCGAGGAGGAACTCGATTCTCGGCTCCACGATGACGACGATTGTCAGGCGCTAGTGGACGAGATAATGGATGAAATTGACAAGCGGTTCGAACTCCTTGCTCCTGGGCGCGTCGAAAAGAACCGCCAGGGTTGGCCTGAGTTGTGGACGTGGGAGACTGAGGACCGGAAAGCGTTCCTTAAAACAGTGGCCCGGTTCTCCAGCAATCACGCGAAGTACTTCGGTTCGTTGTTGTCTCCGCTGGTGAATGGAATCCGTGTGGTCGGCCCGTTCCAGCCAACTTGGGCTGACGAGCAGCCGCGACTAGTGATTTTCGATGGCGAGGGCTTGGGTCATACACCTGATTCATCAGCAAGTATCCCGACAAGCCTTACGCGTAGGTTCGACGATTCCGATATTGTGCTGCTCGTCGATAACGCGACGCAGCCGATGCAGGCCGCCCCGGTAGTTTTGATGAAGAGTCTTGCTGCTGCGGGAAAGACATCTAAGCTCATGATGTGCCTTACGCATATGGACCAAGTAAGGGGCGACAATATCCCGACCTTTGCATTGAGAAAGCAGCATGTCCTGGCCTCCGCTGAGAATGTACTGACGTCGATCGGTGAGCAACTCGGGAGGTTTGCCGAACGTGCACTTCGCCAGAGCATGCAGCGTGGCTGTTTCTTTGTTGGAAGCATTGACGGGCAGCTGATAGCAACCTCAAAGGTGCACCAGCGTTCAATCGATCAGCTACTCGAACTACTCGCAGCGGTCACTGCCGTTCGTCAATTGCCAGAGCTTGCTGTTGTCCGCCCCGTATACGATCGAGTCAATCTCGTTCTCGCGGTGAAGAACGCAACCGAAAAGTTCCACGAGGAATGGGCAATTCGGTTGGGTCTGCGATCAAAACCCGGATTCCCCAAAGAGCACTGGACTCGTGTGAAGGCACTGAGCCGTCGCCTGGCGCTTGGGTGGTCAGACGAATACGACACTCTGAAGCCTGTCGCTGATCTCCATCGCAATTTACAGAATGACATCTATGTCTTCATCCAAAGCCCCATGAAATGGGATGGGCCGGAACCTGACGACGACGAAAAGCAGTCTACGTTCGACCGGCTAGCAGAAGGCATCAGTTCACGCTCACTTCAGCTTGTCACTCGTCGCATTCGGCAGGAGCGAACTGAGGAATGGCAGCTCGCTTACAACTGTAAAGGCTTGGGTTCGACTTTTAGCCGCGCTGAGATTATCGACAATGACATCTATGATCGTGCCGCACCCATTCCTGATGTTGCGCCTTCTCCAGACCGCAACGCCTTCCTGCACGAGGTGATTGCGGCCGTTGACGAAGCCGCCGGTGTTCTGGATGTTCAACTTGCTTAGATCAATAGCGGGCGGTAGTAGACCGCCCGCTGACTTTCAAGCACATCCTCCGCAAGATTCTGAGAACGAAACTGTTTCTAACCTTTGCCAGCACCGAAGATGAAATGCAGTCGAGTTTTCCAGGTGCTTTCCATAGGTTTTTGGCGGTAGAATGTTCACAAGTTGCAAGCTGCTTTCATCCCCCCGGAGGTAGCCGTGCTAATACTCGTTCCGTGGAAGCCCGTAGTTATCGTCTTCGGATTCTTGGCTGCGCTGGTGCTGTTTAGCTATTTTGGATCGGCGCTGATTGAAGGGAAGAACCCCTTTGCTCCGTATGGGGATCTTGCGAACCGCGTCACTCTCAGGCAGCCGGCGGAGCACTCTGCGCCGCAACACAAACACATTCGCAAAGCCAGTTCACCCAAATCTGATTAGTACGTGGCACTCTCATATTGCGGCGTGTCCTGGCTCTTCGCAGCACATGCCTGCTCTTTGGACAATTCCCGCACAGGTATTTGCCCTGACGGGGCCTGCGAAGCCAACGTGTTCAAGGTGCTAATCAAATTCGATATGTCAACACCTAACAAATTATCCGGGGAATATGAGATGCCGCAATCTGTCGCTCAGTTCCGTTGGAGTAGCCTATTCGACGCATGGTTTTGATACTTCAGCCTTGAAGGATTGGCAGTGATACATGCTGACGATCATCCTTACAATTTGAAGGACACAAATTCATCTGAGGGAACAAGGGACATCCTGACAGACACTCGCCGCGAGTAATGCAGTCCTCGCACCCACCCTCCAGATGCTTAGCGCGGATTCGCTCGAAACTTGCGTGTGTCCTCCAGATTTCAGCTAAGGACGTGTTGCGCAACGAAACTCCTCCATAGCCCGCCTCAACCATGAACGAGCATGGGAAGACCTCCATCTTCTCGGACACAAAAAGTGAAAACCTACCCGCGTCGCATCCTTCCAACGACACTTTATGTGCCTTGCCTAGTCTTGCAAGGCCGGTGATGGTGCATGTATCGAAGCCGACGCGGAACGGCAAGCCTTCACTAGTAGCCAACGCAAAAAATTCTGCCAACCGCGAACTGCGATTCAATAGTAGGGCTTCATCAGCATGACGCCCCACCGGTTTGTAATTCAAAAACACAATTGCGTGTGCCTTGGACAAGAAGCTGGGAGGATTTCTCAGCCAATCAATCGCCGTTTCAACGCTTCGACTGTTCAAGATGAAGTGGACGTTCGTGATGATACCTCTTTTTGTCAGATTGTCGATCGCTGCTTCAGTCTCATGGTAGGGCGGATAAGCGCTCACCGCGACCGCACCACAGTACTTTGCAGTCGCCTCTAAGACATCCTCGGTAAGACCCCTACCGTTTGTTGTGTAGTTCGGGACGATGCCATACTTTACGCGTGTGATCTTGATCATCTCTGGAAACATCGGATGCTGGTTCGGGTTCCCGCCGCCAAGCGCTATTTGGAAGACATGCAATTGTGCGGCTTGCCGTAAAACCTCCTCATAGTCGTCAAACTCCATGTGCATTCCGGCCGTATCAGACTTACGGTAACAAAACGAGCACCCTCGATCACACCAGTTCGTGACAGAGACATCTAACAGTTCCGGACCATGTTGACTCCAGAATGGTTCAGGGTGGCCGTCGTCCTCCATGCGGGCGAAGAAACCTGTGCGTGGACTGAAAACCGCCGTGTAATGATCCCCTTCGAAATGTTTGATTATGAATGCACCCGCTCCGCTCACCACGCACACTCCAGTCCATTCAAATACACTTCATCGTTCTCCTCTTCGAAAGAGTCCATGCAGAAAAAGGTCTGGACCGGATTCGACTCGCTATCCAGGCGCCCATAGTAGGCGTGCCAACCCTTCTTACGGCAAGCATCAAGTTTTTCGATCATGCGCTCGCTGAGGCTATTGGCACGGCGTCCAAGGAGCGACTTCCAATAGGCGTTGCCTTTGATTGTTCCTAAATCGAGCTCCACATTAGTTCCTTCAATCATGTCGTTGTAAAGCTGTTCAAAGAGCGGAAGTAACGGGCTGTTCTTCTTCACTCCCATCAGACGCTGAAACTTCTTCTTCGTGAAGGCGCCCTTTGAAATGATCAAGAACGACGTAGACGAACTGTTTGATACGAATCCGGACCGAATTCTCATTATTCCTCCTCCGGCTCCAGTAGGGATTTCAGCAGGTTTTCGCCAACGCCATCCTCCAGAAAAGAATAGGCGCGCTTGTAATAGATGATTGACTCCGATCTTGAATACTCTTGTTCAAATTCGCTGGCATCATCATGGTGAAACAAGTGGCGTTTGCGAAGGTAGTTCGCAAATTGTCCGTACTCCACGCTATAGTATTTGTCAAAATCACGCTTTAGATCAAGCGAGGTCAAGAACAAGCCCTCATAGAGACGACTCACGAGCCGACCTGCATATGAATTTGCGAGAACGCCGGCCCGTTCTATGAAAGTGCTTTCACTTATCGAAGTACGCAAGGAGACGATATAGTGCTCTCTTTGGTCTGCACTGCTGAAGACCACTTTTATCATTGGCGATTCCCTCCCTCAGATGGAAAGTCTCTGATCGTCCGAGCAATTTCCACTTGGAGCCGTTGGTCCCCGGATGCATTTGCCGAAACCGCATTCTCGGCCGCACTCTTGATTCGAGGATCCGGTCTCAACATCATGGATTCATGAAGTAGCCGCCAGACAAACGGTCTGTGATCGTCGAATTGATAGCGCAGAGCCTCAAGTAGCAAATCGATGACGCTTTGTGGCACCTGGGTGATCAGCTGGAGTAAAGCTTCGTATGCTGGACTGCTGAGTACAAATGTGCTTTCGACGGGAAGCAAGAAAATCAAGAAACGCACGACATCTCGATAAACATCAAACTCGGTTTCGAGGTTCTGCGCAATAACGTATTCCGTGACAAACGTACAGAACGAATTCGCGATCGATTTCTCATCGCGATAATGTCGCGCAGCGATTGCACCGAGGATCAAGGTCCTATAAGAATCAGGAGGAGCCTCCGCAATATAGTCAAGAAGGAGTCCTAGATTGAGAACTGGCCAGTACTGGGCGCTCCACCGCAGCGCGAGGCGTTGAGCAATTTGGGCCGCCTTGTAGTCTCCGCCTTTCAATATCTTTGTGATAGCAACCTTGTCCGCGTCCGTCAGGTTGCGCGCATCTAGATTAAACACCTCGCGATCGTACACGTCCGAATACCATGCTTGGCTGCTATAGAACTGGTAAAACGCATCGTTTGTTTTCTTCCGGGCAGCATAGAACAAGAACCGTTTCAGCCCTTCTGTCGGCTGCGATTGCTCCGGATCGCTCTTCGCAATGAGGGCTGACACTTCGGAATGCCCACGCGCAAAAACTCTGTGGACGAGATACTGGGCCAGCATATAGTCTCGAAACTCGTCGAAGGTGAAGTTTACCGTTTCCACCGACGTCGCAGATTCGTCGTCGCTCCAGATATCTCGGCGAATAATGAGTTCCTCATCCAGCAACGAGTAGAGAGCAGGATGAAGCTCAAGAGGGATAGCTGTTGTGGGTATGTTTCCAAACTCCCACTTTGAGATCATTTGCTCAACGCAAATCTCTAATACTCGATGCAGAGACTGCACCGTAGAAACAGGGCTTACGGTTGTAGTGATCGTTTTCAGGAAGAGATCAGCTGTGTGCAACTTCTCAGATAGATAGCGTTCAAACAACTCTTCGCGGTAGAAATGTCGGACATTTGGTTGGACATAGCCCACAGCTTTGTTGCGTGCTCCGTAGGTTTCACAGAAGAAGCGCAGCAGAAGCATATCGCGCGTAAGAGTGTCGCGTACTTCGTCCGCGACCCGAGTTCCGTCAACGCCGAAGAAGTCAAAGTAGACACTCACGAGTTCCGCCCGTTCTTCATCCTCCAGGCGTCCTTCTGTGGACTGACAGATGAACATTTCGGAGCTGAGATGGCCATTCATGAAATTGGAAAAACGCTGATCGAAGAATTCTGACCGACAACTAAAGAGAAACCGGATTCCAGGAAACTGGAGCATAGAATCGACCACAGCTTCTAGTTGCTGAGAGAAGAGAGCAATATTGCGATGCTCGTTCAACCCATCGATAATCAGGATGAAAGGCTTGTTGGACCGTATCGCCTCATTGGATAACAGAAGTGCAGCGTCGTCGAGGGTTGCAACCTTCTTTTCAAAGAGATGGTCACAAATTGTCTGGCCGAGATCAGGACCTTGCTTCAAGCCAAGTTGGCGACCGGACAAGAACGCGCACGGGATCTCGTGATTGAACAGGAAAGTCTCGACGAGATCGCATAGCAAATTGGTTTTCCCTTGGCCAGCGCGACCCGTCATCATGAAGATGCGCTTCCCTGGCATTTTCAACTCGTCAATGACGTCGTTTAAGTAATAGGGTAGCGACTGAAGGCTATTTCGTAGTTCATGAGCATTTTCTTCATAAAATGGCTTCTTTGCTGCGGGGACCGAAGCTGCCAATTGCGATTCTCGACCTTTTTCCTTGTAATCTTTGAGGACAGCGAAGAGTGGGTCAAAGCTTTGGCGAGCCTTTACAGAAGCGACCTTAATGTCTCCCAGGTTTGAAGAAGCTGGAATCGCCGACATATCGGGAATGGGCAGAGCTGGTAAGCCTGCTCTATCCATGAAGCGGTTCCATGAGATCAGGTTCAATTGCCTGACGGATTCAATTGAACGCTGAAAAAAGAGGATAGGGTGACAGAAACAGCGGCATAGCTGTTTCGTCTCGCGTCTTTCCACGAAGACGCCGGGAATATACCGATTCGTCCGCTTCTCATACTCTAGATTTGCTTTGGACACGCGAAGAACGTGACCCACAACATCAACATATTCTTCGCCAACGATGCTTTTGGCCACAATATCGCGCAGTTCAACAATCTCTGAATAGCGTAGTGGTTGGATTAACGACAACAACTGCGGCAATGCGACGATGTCCCTTTCTGGAAGAAAAGTCATCTTACCTGCGCATATTGTCGCCCACCTATTTTTTGTCTTTGCGGTGAACCGAGGGCGAGAGTCGCATAGCAAGAAAACGATGGTGCGATCATACTTGTGGTTTAGCTTCGAGGCCACAATCCCTTCGAGCGTCTTGGTGATCTTGGCCGCAGACTCCTCTGTCGTTACCTGAATAGCTATTCGCGCCGTATCGTCTGCAAGATCAAGATATGGGTGATTGTGTGTAGCCGTGTTCAAGTTGTGGAGTGCTGGGGCTGCGAAGATCCGGCTAAAGATCGGCAAGAGCAAATCTTCGCTAATACGGTTCTTCGAGAATTGACCAGAAAGGTTCTCTTGGCTGACCTGATAGGTCAGGATCGCGAGGCCTTTACCGATCTCTTCCAAAGCCTTTGCTTGGTTCATGTAGCCTTTCAATACTTACTAGAACGCACTTTTCAAGTGGACCATTCTGATGAGTGGTTTCTGGCTATTCAACAAGGGCTTTGAAGACTGCATCTGCTGCATCTTTATAGAACTCGATACTGATGCGTGTCCAAAGATCGTCAGGCAGTTCGTTTAGTTGGCGGCGAGCGGAGACGGGCATGAGTAGGGTCTGCGCCTGCTTATCAATGGCAAGCTCAGCGATGCTTACAGCGTTGGGAACAATCTCTATTGACCCACCGAGATTGAGCGTGCCGACAATTATGGTTCCGCCGCGCGTATTCTTTCCTAGCAGTGATCCACACAGGGCAACCATTACAGGGAGTCCCACGCCGCCGCCGGTTTTGTCGGCGTCCATGGCCCGCATTTGAATTGAGAATTCGTGTTCCCGTGGGTCGCGGTCGCCGACCAGTTCTTTCGCTCTGGCGTAGACGTTCTGTTCTCCGATTTTCACGCTCTCTCTAAACGCAGGGGCTGGCGGCTGGTTGAGTATCTTCACACCGCTGCCTGGTCCTGAAGTCACTTCGATGCGGTAGAGGCCGGCACCCGTTTCTGGCGTTCCCGTGCTCGCGGCCCATACTTGTCCAGGTGGGAGTGGATCGCTCTCTATTGCTTCGTCACTGTGTAGCTCGGGAGTCGAGACGAACTGTTCCAGCCCCTCCAAGCCCATTGTGTAGCTGAAGTGTGTGTTCCTGAATTCGCTCTTAAAACAGCGCTTCTGTTGTTCTTTGATACGCCTCCGGGATTCGAGTGCCAATCTCACGATCCATTCCAGGTCGTCATCTGCAATTGGCATATCGGGCTTGGGAAAAAGCAGCTTCACCAAACCGCTAACGGTCTTTGTCACGGCTTCGATATCGCGACCGCTGAGGGCACCGCCAAGGTAAACGCGGCCCTGAAGCACGTTGCCCCGGTTCTGGGAGCGCAGCTTCGACCAGCACTCACTCAGGAAATCGCTGACCATGCCAAAGTGATCCGTCAGGTGTTCTGACGGGCTTAACTTCGGGAAATCCCACCCAGGACCGAATGCATGCAGCCTATCCATGAAGGCTGTATCGTTTCGCATCTCCGGAGGTAGCGGGCTCAGCAGATGCCCGACGCGTTGTTGTTGTTCCACATCGACATCGAAGTTGCCAACCATGACAATGCCACCTTCAGCTCGGATATTCTCCTTCCCTCGGCTGAACTGACCTGAAGCCATGTAGCCCTTCATGATGTTCACGCCGTCCTTCTGGTCGAAGGAAACGCCAGAAATCTCGTCGAAGCAGACAACATCGTATTGGCAGACTAGGCCGCGCTGCCCGCTGGCATTGTTGACGAACATCTTTGCCACTGTCGCCTTGCCACCGGAAATCAAATGGGCGTAGGGCGAAATCTGCTGGAATAGATGGCTCTTGCCAGTTCCGCGCGGTCCGAGTTCCACGAAGTTGTAATTCCGTTCTACGAATGGCACCATCCGCAGGATCGCCAGTCTTCGTGCCTTAACGTCGAGCGCCGCCGGCTCTAACCCGATAGACCGAATCAGCAGTGCCTTCCATTCCTCTGTTGTGAATTTCTCCCGCCCAGCCGCAAGGACATCGAGCACGTCCGACTTTGACATCTGGATCGGCCGCAGGCTGTCAATCCGAAAGGGCCGGCCATTGTTTTCCTGAGCAACAATCCCATCGTAGGAAAGATTCACCTCTGCATAGAAGCCATCGGTGAGCATGCGCTCGTTGTCGCGGACTAGTTCATCGCCGATTCGAACATCTCGAAGAGCCAAGCTCGGTAGCTCCGCGATGTAGCAATCGTTCTTGGTGTCGAGCCGGGCCTTCACAATGTCGATAAGCCGGATTGTACCTTGCTCCTTGGCCCGCGCCTTGAAGAGCTCTTCCTCGCCAGTGCGCACCGTTCGATCCTGAAGTTGCTTTTCAACAATGGCCAAACCTTCATTGATCTCCTGCTCATCGGTACTCGCACAGTACCGCCCTAGCAAAAACTCCACGACATAGGTCGGCACCGGATACTGGCGCGAATACTTCCGCACCAGATCCTTGCGGACCAAGTACCCGTCATAAGCAGACGCGGCTAGGCGATCAAGTGCATCCAATTCCAAACTCATGATTTCTCTCCCACCGAAGTCGTCTTCTGGCTGAGGATCGCGCCGGCGGAATCGAGCAGAACCACCATTGCCGCAGATCCCTCGTGCTCATCGTTCGTGACCACCAGGTTGACTTCACTGTTACTGCCGACCTCTTTAACTCCGGCAACAATGCTTGACCCAGCCTGTTTCCAATTCGTGCGAAGATCCACGCGAACCGTAGGATCGTTCGATTCGACCTTCACCTTGCAGCGCATTCCACGCCAATCCACTGAAATGATTGACGCCGAAACGGCCTTCACACCGAGGCCAACCAAAATCTCCGGCACAACGCACTCTTGCAGGCTCACGCCACCATGCGCATATTTTTCGCCGGCTCTAAAGCTCGCGATGCCCGGCGGGGACGCGATGCGAATGTCGTTGTTCCAGTGCCACGGATACGACGGGACTGCGGCGTCGCCTTTCACTACGGCACAGCGCGACCACTTCGTTTCAGCCAGGAACGCCGGCAGATCGACTTTAGGCAGACCTTCGGGCATCAGGAGCCAGCCGTGGTCCGTTACGACTCGCACCTGCTTCCAGCCCGAATCGAGGAGTTGCAGAATCCGGTCTGCTACGTTCATCACCTCTGTCTTGACCCGAGCCGCCAAGTCATCCGGATGGGCATGACCGTATGCGTCGATTTGACCGAACTCTGCCCAGCCGCCATGCTCGGCGCCACCAGGGAACAGCGTGTCCACCCCACTTAGGACTTCCACGCCTTCCTGGGCGATTGCGTCTCGCAAGACCGGCGCGGTCGCCACCTTTATTCCGAGGAACGGCGAAAAGTCCTCTGCTGTTTCGCCATGCAGTTCGCCCTTGATCTTCATGATCGCCGGCTTCGCCGTTGCCGTTACGGTTGGCAGATTCGAGAGTCGAAAGCTCAACTTTCCAATCAGGCCGCGCTGTTCCAACTCCGCGGCCAATGCGGCCCCAACATCAAATCGCAAGCCATCCACAAACAGAACGCACACATCACGCTCGCCGACAATTGCCGGAGATCCCAACTTACCGACCTTCTGTACCAATTCCTGAAAGTGGCGTGTGGAAGCGTCGAGCCAAGGCTCATACAAAGCGCGAACCGCACGCTTCATGATGCCGGCATCGGATGTAGTTTCACGGAATCGCGACAAGGCCTCAAGCGCGGCCTGATCGCAGCGATAACCATCTGTCGAATACGCGGTCGCTGCGGCCGTGATATTGGCTCCGCCCACTGGAGCCTTACTCAGTTTGGCGAGAGCTGCCAATGGTTCCAAGGCCATCGCCCACTGGCTCTGTCCCGTCCGTGCCCACACCCACGCCCGCCGCTCTTTGTGCTGGGCTTCGAGGGCCAGAACTTTGGAGGATGCGGCTGCCTGGTCGAGCGCCGCTACGTCTTCCAATGCCTTCCTCAACTCAGCTTCATAAGAATCATTGATTGCTGGGTTCCGGGAAGCATCAATCGCCAGGCTGGCCGGCGAGCGAAGCAGCTTGGTCACGCCGGGATACCCGACAGGTGACTCGCAGAATCGAAACCAGACGGGATCGAGCGGCGGGTGACCTTCGGCAAGAGCCTTGATCGCCATATCCGGGCCGTCCGCTGGATCGATATGAAATTCCGACAGGCAGCGGTTTCTAAAGGCTACCCATCGGGCGGCCTGCGTCTGCTCAAATCGTTCCGGCGCGTTGAGCCATTGGAGCAAGTCGCGTATCGGATCGGCGACGGAGAGGCGGTCAAAGTCGTCGGCATCCAATCGCTTCCCCGCAAGGGTCTTCACATCCGCGTCCGCGAGGAGTGGTAATGCGCGGCCAATCGCTTCTTCGGTTCGCCGGTCTTGTGCAATCTCAAGGCCCAGCCCTTCGGCGGACATTAGGAATGCAAGCACGGTCCAGTCGCGTCCGTTCGACTGATGCCACACGCGGCCTCGATACTGCAATTCAATCAGCGGGGCCAACTGCGGCGGACAATCGGCGGCGGCTCGCAGCGTTTGACGGCTCACGTAGGGCAGGTAGAGGACTGGCACTTTGCCTAGCGGTGGAGCATCCGGCAGAGTCCTATCCACAATGCACTTCAGCCAGATTGCAGGGCCGGTGCGCTCCTCGGGGAGATATTCGCCGAAGGTAAAGAATTCTGGCATCAGGACACGCAGGAGCGGCGCCAGGGAAGACCACTCCCCGGTTGCGTCGGTCCACACAATGGCTACTGGCGCGGCCTGTCCCTCCGGAACACGCAGGGTTTTGGCAAAGGACTCCCTCAGCCTTTCGAGAAGCTTCATTGGAGCCCTCGCGCGCGCCGCTTCTCTTCTAGCAACAAATGATGGTCGATAATGCGGTCTGCCGATTTCGCGAACCAGGGAAACTCTTCGGGATCTCGGGCGGGCTCTTTGCCGCGATCTTTGGTGAACTTCAAATTTGGGTTTACGCGTAGAATTCCCGGTTTGGTGGCCCTATAGAGTCTGGCATCCGTAATCCACGGCCGAATGTTTGTGCGGACCCCGTCATTAAGATCGGGTTCCCAGCCGATAGGCTGTTGGTCGAGTGGCTTCCAACGAACGAAGATGTCGTATGGCCTTTGGCCTTCGAGAATTTTCTTAAGTTCGCCCTGGAGATGCTCGGCGGCGGCAAGGCGCGTATCCGCACCTTCCACTCCATTTTGCACGTCCTGGCGCTGGCGAGTGAGCCAATCGCCGAGATAAGAGAAAATCAGCTTTTCAAGGTTCCTGCGGTCAAGACGGTGGTAATTCACCAATGCGTGGAAGCCATCTTTAAGGCCATCCCAGATGTGCCAAACAAATGGCAGGTCGAATATCTGGCAATGCTCCTCAAAGAACTCATCGCGAAGCCACATTTCGAGTGTCGATGACTTCTTGCCTACGAGCAATTGTTTGAAGTTATAGTCATGGCCGAAAGCGGCTTGGAGAAGTGCGCGAAGACGGGAGACCCCATTCTCTTCTCCGGCCACGGACGCGAGACAGACGATGCCGTCTTTGGCGGAATAGCTTTCGAGACCATCTGGAGCAAGTGAGGGACAATCAATAAAGCTTGCACCCGTTTTTCGTGGCCAGTTGTAGCCGACGAGGCGAGCAACTGAAACCTGAAGAGGGTGGTCAGAACCTTCGGGATGGCCTTCAAATAGCCATTGCGTCGGATCGGTGGTTGACGGATAAGGCAGCCCATCAGGGTAGTCTTCTTCAAAACGTCGTTGCCAATAGTCCTTCTGGAATGGGATCTTGACGAGCGTCTCGTTTGTCACGTTTAGCTTCTGGGAAATGCGTCTGACCGATTCTTTGAAGTCTGACGACCTACAAAACGCCCAGACTGCAGGGAGATCATCGATGTTTCGTGGAATGATTGCATGTGCAGTGTGATCGAACATCTCGCCGGTGTAAAGCGTGCAGGGCAGTCCCCCCACCTCTGCAACCAGTACTCCTGACTCGCCCCATGCTTCAGCTCCTGACTTCCACCCGCCAAGCCGTCCTGCTTCCTTTAATCGGCATGCATGTTGGTAGTACTTGCCCTTCCCATCTTCCCAAAGCAAGACATCGCTTCTGCCGGTAAACGGAGTGCTAACGAGGGGCGCGCTCAGAGCAAAGGTCCAGCCGTCGGAGACCTCCGGGAATTCCCAAAATGACCGGACGAATGGAGGATTGTCGCTTGTTGCAAATCCTTGGGCCGTATACGCGTATTCGGACAGGTGCCGACCCTCCTGAAGAGGCTCAGTTGCAATCACGAAGTCTGGGTGCGCAAGAGCCGATTTTTGACTAACTGCGAGACCTATCTCGGTTCTAATAGCAGAAGCTTTCTCACTCGGATTTCGTTGCGGGCCAGCGTTCCACGCCATGTAGTGATGTTCGCTGCTTGGCGGGACACAATCGAGTATTGTCAACGCGACGCTCACCCTCTCGCCGCTGATTGTCTCAAATGCCCGCGAGCCTAGATTCGCGACTACATTCCAGGTGGTTGTGTGCAGCAGTCGCTTGCGGAAATCTCTGTAGTTTGATGCAAACAGCGGCTCATTCTTGGTAACAATAGCAATCGTGCAATTACTAGCGCAGAGTCTGATGCACCGTTCTATGAAACATGAGGCTATGTCTGCCTTTGCGTCCGAAAAATAGTCTTCACAGTATTGAGCAAGAACTTGGGTCTGTCGATTGCGGCCCAAATAAGGAACATTCGTGGCGACTAACGTGAACTTATCGATGAGAATCCCGGTCGCAGCAAGTAGCCCATCAGCCGCAACGGCAAGTTCCCCTTTCTCACCATTCTCCTGTTCAAACCTCAAGGCAGACTGAAGTAACGAACGAACTGCTCGGAAGTCTGAGGAGAACAACTCATCTCCGAAGAAGCTAGGATCGATTAGACTGCCGAGCACAGGCGCGTGACGAAAGATTGAATAAAGCTTTTGCATGGTTAGGCGCGCCATATCATCTTCGCCTGCGAGGTGTGTCCAATCTGCTTCAGATGAGTTAATGCCTAGACCTGAACAGGCAAGGTTTAGCCCGGACAATGCGAAATGCGTGCCCGCCAATTGCCATGCCGTTAGAGCAAGATTGAATGCCGCTATTTGGCTGCATCTTGCGTCTAGCTCTAGGCCGAACAGATTGTCACGAAGTACTGCCTTCGTGGCCTCCTCAAGGGATAGTCCCTCCTCCTCTACTCGCATATGAGCGAGTAGAGGAATCGCTGCCGCTAAGAAGTGACCGCTCCCCATGCATGGGTCGAGAATCTTGAGGTCTCTAGCCAATCGCGGCCATCCGCTAAACGTGCCCGCAGATGGCGTTCCATCATCGTTCAGGTGGAGATAGTTCCACTTGTAGCCATGCAACGATGCGTCCTTGCCTTCCGATTGACGCTTGGCTGCCCACCATGCACCTACCGTGTTTTCTAGAAGGAAGAGGACCATGTAGTCTTCGGTGAAGAGCTGCGTTACGGCGGCGAGTTCGTCCGCGCCAATATCAACTTCAGATTTGTTAACTCGCTTTTTTTCGTCATCTTGCCAAAACTGATAAACCCACCCGAGGCTATCGCTTGCTAGGAATACCTCCCTGGGAAGCGAGTTCAACTTCTCTTCCAAATCGCGACGCTTCTCAGGGGCCAGCGGGACACGCAAGGCCGGATCGTCTGATCGAAAGACCTCGCGCAACAACATCCGCTGCGCATACTCCGCCGCCAAATCAATCCAGTCGCGTCCAAGTCTGAGTGCATCTTCTTTTACCTCACCCAAGGAAAGCGCTACGCCGTGCTTCGGATGCATCAAAAGATCGTTTTCGGCGAGGAAGCGAGCAAACAAAAGCCGATGCCAGTGCTCGTATGCCACCGCTTGCTTGAGATGATTGATGGTTTGGTCGCCGCGGTGCGGGTCGAGCTTATCACCCAACTGCCGGCCGTGTGCGCGAAGCTGATTCCTTAGTGTCCGCTCCTCGGGCGTCAGAGAGCCGTGGGGCTCGTGGCGATCTACGGCAAGGCGCTGTAACGACTGTTCTGCGCCGGCCTCGGCAATTTGACGCGCGCCATCCTTTCCGGCGATGGTTCTCTCAAGCAGACGGCGAAGTTCTCTGGAAAGACTTGACATAGTTATTGAACCTGAACAGGACCTTTCTCGACGGCTTCAAGCAGTGCTTTCTGCTGCCGCTCTGCCCAGTGCCGTACATCGTCGGCAGTCTTGAGCAGCGCTTTCTCAACGTTGACTGCCTTTACCTTGGGCTCCAGCAGAATTGCCGCTGCATTCAGAGCACTGGCTACACGTCCGGATACCGCATCCGCCTCGGCCTTCCTCGCAGAGAGGTTGCGCGTGTCGAGCGCGGCAAGAATGGTTGCATCGCTTGCAGTGTCCGGCTTGACCGGTGCCACGATGCCGACATCGTGAAGTATCTTCTCTTGTTGCGGAGCGGTGAGTTTTTGCCAGGTGGGGTTGGCGACGAGCTGTTGAATGCCTTCCTGATGTGCAGCCTCGTGGATCGAGTGGGCTTCATTGAGCGCCTGCCGCAATACGCCAGTCAGCCCGGACCTCAATGCTGGTATCGGGTCCGTAGCATCTGTCAAGAGACGGTGCGCGTGGATCGCTGCGACATGCTTGCGAGCGTCCTCAGCCGCTGCAAGGTCAGCAGTATGGGCGGACAGCTTCTCCACCGTTTTCCACGCCGGATGGCGTTGGGCAATCAATCCCTTAGCCTTCTTCCACTCCGCGATCCGGGCAATGAGAGAATCCGAAATGTCGCGGAGGGCTGCAAGCCGTTCGTTTCCAACTTGGTTCTGGATGTCCTCGATGTCTGTGACCGATGGCGGAGCCGGCAACGGCGGAGCACCGCCGGCCTCGCCGGCCAATGCAAGCGCCGCGCGGAGAAAATCAGCGGCCCTCTCGCTTTCTTCGCCAGAGCCGCATTTGAGATCAAGCGACTGGAAGAGCTTGCGCAGCTTGAGCCGGTCATCGAGGGAGATGCTCGTCTTCTCAATGCGGAACTCTGCCTTGGGAATACGGTTCTGGTCTAGTTGTCCGCGCTCAACGGGGGAGCCGTTCAGCGTGGCGATAAGTTGTTGGCTGCTGTGCAGCGCAATCAATGCGGCATCCACGGCGTCACGAGGCCAGCCGAATGGCGCGGCCTCAAGTTCCTTGCGAATCTGCGTGCCGGTCTTTCCAGAACCGATGGTCTGCCGCACCTGTTGGCAGACTGGATGCTGCTCGATCGGTCCCTCGTACTTCAGCGGCTGGAAAGGCTGCTCATGGGCAGCGCGGGCGCGCTTGATGCAGTTTTCCCATGCCGCCGAAGGCGCGTCTGCCTTGCTGAACTGTGGGAAGAGCCGCACGAGAGAGTCTTCCGCAGCCGACTTGAGTTTTACGTCCAGCGCGAGCCCGAAGACTTCACTGCCGCCGCCGCGATAGACTTTGGCCGCGCCTACAATCTCCATCACAAGATTGTTGCGGGCGGTCTCCGCGAGCTTCTTTCGGCTTTCCATGCCGCTCTTTGCCAACTCGCCCTCAGTAGTAGCGGGAGCGCCCTTGGCCTGGATGGTCTGATTGGCGGCCTCGAAGGTCGCGATGGCGCTTAGCAACTCTTCGCGGGACTTCTTGGGGATGAACACATAGATGGTTGGGGAGTCCATGCCGGCGGCGATGGCCGCATCGGTCATGGCCTTTTCGGTCGAGGAAAAGCCATCGCGAATCCAAACCGGGATGGAGTCGCCGGCGACCTGTGGCGGTTCCTGGCCACGATGGGTTACGAGGGACCGGCTAACCTTTGCCTGGCCCTGAATCAGCTTCACTCCCTTTAGGGCACGGTCAACCTCTGCTCCGAGGAGCTGATCGCGCTGTTCATCGAAGTCGGCGGCGTTGTTCTTGAACTTGGTTTCACGTTTGCGGAACTCGTCATCCCAGGCGCGGCCTTCTTCTGTTTGTATCCGGAATTCGCTGCCGACCCGCATGAGAACGCCCTCATCGGCCAGGGAATTGAGGTGAGTCGCCACATCGGAGCGCAGCTTGCCGTTGTCGGCGGTCAAGTCTTCGACCAGGAGATCGGCGATGTGTTCGGCGGTCGCTCGAACGCCAATGTCAGCGCCTGATTCTGTTTTGAGCTGACCAATCAAAAAGGTCAGGCCGCAGATCCGTTGTGCAAGCGGGTCGGGCAGGGCCGCGATACGGTCGTAGATTGTGCGCGGTAGGACGCCGGTTCCGATGAGCTTGGTTGCGAGCAGGGAATAGAGTTGATCGGCTGTGATAACCGTGCCAAGAGGGCGGTCGGCCAGCTCTTCAAGAGAGTCATGGATGATGCCGAGCTGTGAGCGTAACTGGCTCTGGGTGCCGGCAGCATCGACCTGGCGGAAACACTCCTCCCAGAAGCGGCGCCGGACAGGGAGGAGAGGGTAGTCATCAATAATGATGCCGTGGTCGCTGCTGCGTTCCCCTATCTTTGTGCCCTGCAACTGACGGGAGACTTCGCCGGCGTGTCGGCTGAGCAGCTTCTCGACTTCCGCACGCGCTGTCGGTTGCTTTTGGAGCAGTACCTCACGTGTGACCACTTCAACGTCAGTATCTGAGAGCTGAACGCGGATGAGAAAGCGATCCAGCATTTTCGCAAGAAGCTCCTGGCCGGTCAGAGCGGACTGGCCGGCGGCGACAAGCATCACCTGGCTGTCAAGCTGCTTCGAAAGCACCTCGGCAATCTCGGTAATTGTGACCGAACGATCAACCGATGTGCCGATGTATTGCTGCACCTCGTCCAAAATAAAAATAGTGCAGGGCAACTTGCCGCCCTTGCTCTGGCGTTTGAGCACTCGTTGGAACGTGGAGAGGAATTCCGTCGATGTCAGATCAGTTGTGCGGAGCGGGAACTGCTTCCGCAGTGTCTCGCCGACCTGAGCCTTGCTGGAGGCAAGATTAGGGTCGCACTGTAGCAGCGCCTCACGAATAATCGGGCTGACGTACAAGTCGCTCAGTTCACTTTCCCATGACCTGCCGGCGGCCTCGACTGCGCCCTTCACACTGGCAAGGAAACCCTGCTCTTCGAGCCAAAGCTGGAAATGCGCCAACTGATACTGGTCGGGCAGACCTACTGCACGAAAGAGAATGGCAAGGACGGATTGGCGGACCAGATCGGAAGTGCCAGAGGGCAATGTGCCGGCGGCGGCCAGCAGTCCACCTGACTTGCGCCCGGCAATGTCGAGTTCGCGCAGAGCGCTGCGAATGTCCTGTGGTAGGTCCGGGACCAGGCTTCGCGCCGTTGCGCCGTCCGGGAAAACGGTGTCCTGCCAAAGATGGCAGAGCATCTTCAAAAGGTGTGATTTGCCGCTGCCGTAGAAGCCGCTCACCCACGCTGCTTTTTGACTTGCTTGGGATTGGCCACGCAGAAACGAGTCGAGTATTCGTGACATGCCGTCGCCGTACTGACCCTTGCAGACAAAGCTGGACAGTTCACCACGCAACTGCGCCAGCATCTTCTCATCGGCGGCCTCGTTTTGAATGCGCGCCTGGCCGTTGTTTGCAAGCGGATTCTTGGATGGATCACGAAGAAGAACGTCTTTCAGTAGCATTACGCAAGCCCCACGCTATCTAGAGTGATTGGCACTGCAAGGTAGTTCCAGCCGTCCCGAGCGTCGAGGAGACGGTAGTTGTTTTGCTCGTATTGTCCGGGGAAGAAGATGACAAGGCGGCCACGGATTGAGGATTCAATCAACTTCAAGACTTGGGAAACCCGAGTGAACGCAAACAAACTGCCCACTCCAAACACGGAGACAACAGAGCTTTCGGTAGCGTCAGCCTGAGTCAAAGCGGCGCGGATTTTGCCGGCAACGAAAGCCGTGAAATCCGATTCAAGCTTGAGCTGAAGATCGTCTGGGGATTCGAAATATGCATCGCGGTATTCAGTTTTTGCAATCCACTCCGCAAAGGCAGGCGCAACATTTACTTCGATCCAGTCGTGGTTTGCCTGCTTGGTGACAATTTCAAACTCGCCTTTGTGGGCGAGAATGTCACGTTCCAGTTCCTTATCGTAGACGATGATAATCACGCGCTGAGAGTCTGCGATGGTCCTCTGCCAGGCGGTTGTGATGTGCTGGCCGTAGCTCTTGGCAAGTTGTTGAATGCGGCTCATCGAGCATCTCCTTCTGACTCCGGATCAAGCCGGTCCAGGCTCAGGTCGAAAACATCGCCCGCCACTCTTAGATCCAGCAATCCGAGGCGTTTCGCTTCAATTGCAAGATTGAGGGCCTGCGATGGAGTGCAGTCCAGCGCCTTGATCCAGCCCGAACTGAGGAGATCTTCGCCATGGAAGCCGACAGCCGCTCCAAGATAAAGAGCAAAAGCCACACCTCTTGGGGTCGGCTGGACTCTTCGCCGAATCTTAAATGTGCGCCCGCTGAGATGTCCCGATTGGCTCCAGGAACTTGCAGCGTTACGAATTACCTTGTCGAGGGTGGAATCGCTTAGACGTTCACCGACCGTCGCTCGAAGTCCCTCGGCCATCGACTTGCGCGGCAGTTCCAGTCCGTCGGCAAGAGGCAAGATGGCTTGCGCGGTCGCTAACAGAAGTGGATCGCGGGCGAGCGCTGCAAGGAGTGCGAGGAGTGATCGTGAGGAAGGATCGGGGTCCCAAAGTTTCCGGAGAACACGAAAGATTGGGACTTCTGGATCCAGAGCGTAGAGTTCGCTGAGCCTTTGCAGGGACAGGCGACGTGTGGCAGTTGTTGGCTTCCTTAAGCAGTTGCCTTCCACTACGGCATCTACATAATCCCTTCGAGTGCCGCTTGGGGGCACTGCACTCAAGACTGCCGCAAGTTCTGCCAGCATCATTGTGCGACTCGAATGAGTGCCCTTCTTGCCGAAGCGGAATCCGAGCGACTGGTCGATATTTTGCGTGATAAAAGTGATCATATTGTTCGCCGGCAAATTTGCCGGCTATTCAAAATACGAGGCCGACGAGTTTGTTTCTACGCTCGATTCCTCCGCGTGTCAATAACTATTTTTCTCGCCGGCAAACTTGCCGGCATAAAGTGTCTTCTGAAATATACACGGTATCTTGAACTCGTTGCTATGTGCCCTGAGGTGATGCAGGATTGGCTGGGGTACTCAGATTCACCTCAGACTGCGATTGCGACCCAACAGCCGAATGGTCATTATGGGCACCTGTGTGCCTGGAGCGGCAAAATCATGCCCGTCGGGTGGGATCAATCTGGTGCTCCCGCCACGGGGCAGGAGCCTCAAGTGCGGGCGGGAAGACGGGCATCGGACGCAAAAATGGCGGAGCCTGTGGTTTGGCTCCGCCATCTTGGTTGGTTGGACTATGCCGCTTTGGGCTTCTTTTCTGCCTTGGCGGCTGGCTTCGGCGCGGCCTTCTTTGCAGTACCCGCCTTGTCCTTGGCGGCGAATTCCCGCCTGACCTTGGCAGTGATCGCGTTTATGTCCACCTTGTAGAACTCGGCTGCTTCCTTGAGTAGCTTGCCGGAATCGCTCGCAGAACCCGCCGACTGGAGAATGACGATCTCCACCAACAGGCGTCCGAGAATGCTCTCTTCTGACTTGCGGATGAAAGCTGAAAGCAGCTTGGCCGGGGTGTCGGCAGGGCTCTTCGTCTTGCCGATACCGTGCTGACGGAGAACGATGGCCAGTCCTCGCTCTTCCAGCGTTGTGGCCAGTCTTTCGACTATGAAAAGCAGGTCGCGCTTCATCAGACGAACGGGAACGGCCTCGACAATGGCATTCAAGACCCGCAAGCCGGTTGCCTGGGCGAGTGCTTCTTCGCGGCGGCGCTTCTCCTGCTCGGCTTTGACGTCAGCATCGGCGGCAACGTTGGACTGTTGCTTCTTGGCATGGTGCACGGGGCATTCGGGATTTGCGCAGACGCGCCGCAACTCGCCTTTTTCGCTGCCCTCGGTGACAATGGCCTCCGTAGTGAACTTGCAGGTCTTGTACTCGGGCCAGTCGCGCTGCTTCTGGTTGGTCGGCTTGTCGTTGCGAATCTCAACGTACTTGTTGCGGGGCACAACGGCGCTGCCATCCTTCGGCGTTCCGTAAGCCGTGCTGATCTGTACCAGCTTCGGTTTGGCCGCGATGGTCTGGCGGACGTGCGCTTCGACCTTCGCGGCGTAGCACTTCGGATCGGAACATTGGTCCGCGTGGGTCAGGCCTTCAAACAATAGAACATTGTGGCCGGTGCGCTTCGGGCAATCGAGGCAAGCTCCGGCCTCGGGCACAAGCGCGGCGTCCTCTTTTGAGAACGGCGCGGAAGCAAGCTCCAACAGAATGTTGTGTTCAATCCACTGTTGCAAATGCCGAACCGGAAGCAAGATGCGCTTGGCCTTGCTGCCGTTGGTGTACTGCTCCTGATAGCAAGCGGCGAGGGCTTCCTCCTGCTGCGCGGGTTGCAACTTCGCCAGCAAGAGAGCATGGCCCAAGCCGATCTCGTCTTGCGAGAATGCCTCCACCACTGCGGGGACAAGCTCGACCAATTTCAATCGAGCGAGAATGAATGCTGGGGCTTTGCCAACCTTGGCGGCAATCTGTTCGATGCTGTACTTCGGTTCTTCAAGCCGCATCAGCGCGGCGAAACCGTTGGCCTCGTCGAGCGGATGCACATCGCGGCGCTGGAGATTTTCGACGATGCTGGTTTCGAGGGCCTGGGCGTCAGTCAATTCGACAATGCGGACGGGCGCTGTTTCAAGTCCAGCCAGTTGCGCCGCGCGGTAGCGCCGCGCTCCGGCCACGATCTCGAAGTGCTGGCCTACAGGCCGCACGACGAGGGGCGCAAGGATGCCTTGCGTCTTGATGGACTCGGCCAGTTCGCCAAGCGCCGATTGATCGAAGCTGCGGCGCGGGTTGGTTGCCGACTCAGTGAGACTCACGAGCGGCAGGTTGCGATACTCGGATTGCGTTTGAACTGCGGTTGTCATTGGATTCTCCTTATGTGGTTGTCGAGCGTGAATGCGTAGGCGGACACGGTCAGTGCCCGCCTGTTGAATGGCGGTTTACCGGCACATGCTGCGTACAAAGGCTTCATAGAAGCCCTGAGACCGGAGGTTTCTGTCCCACGTCCGGGCGAACGCTTCGTGTTGCTGTTTCAGCCCTGAGATGGTAAACAGCTTTTGCGAGTCGTCGCGGTAGCTCGAATACTGCTCGATGCCGAGATAGTCATTCCGCCAGTAGTACGGGGCGAGTACGATCTCGCTTCCATCGCGGCGCATCTCGAAGAGCATCTCCGGGTCGCGCATGGCGTCGCCGTTCTGCTTGCCGTAGTGCGCAACAGAGACGGTCGGCAGACCGTTGGGGCCGCTGATCTCGATGTCCTCGATGTCGAGCGGCACCCACGGCGGGTTGTCGATGTGAAGATGGAAGCCGGGCGGGAGCGGCCCGGCCTCCATCAGGATGAGAGCCAGGGTCCGCATTACTCTACCTCCGCAACGGCCTCGTTCTCTTGGGTTGGTTCGTCCGCTTGAATGGCGGCGAGAATCACGGCGGAAGTGCGCTGGATGACTTCAAGGCTTTCAGCCAAAAGCGCGGCGTTTCCCGCGTACATCTGGATGTAATCGCTCGAAGCGGTTCCCATCTCCAAACCAACACTCTGGCCCACGATGAAGGCCACGGCCTCGGCTTCGGTTTCCCGCACGGTCGCGGTGGTCATAGTGCGGCGTTCGGCCTTGTGTAAAAGCTCATGCGCCGTTTCGTGAACCAGCGTGGTGAACTCCTCGGCCTTCGACTGACCCGGAAGCAAAGCAATCTTACCGCCGTAGGAGACGCCCAAAGCCGGGGCGATCTTCTCGTTGAATTCCAGCTTGATGTTCTGCTGTGCGAGGAATGCAATCATCCGGTCGCGGTGCTCGCCCACTTCGCCGGTGATGTTGTGCTCAAACTCCGGCAGGTTCGCGCCTTCGGTCTGGCTGAGATCGAACACGTAGACGGCACGGAAGCCAATCAGCATGGGCGCTGGCTTCGCGCCCTGCTCCTGCTCTGCCGTGTCTCTCTTCCGGCGATGGCCGATGATCGGCGCGAGAATCTGAATACCTTTCTCGCCCTTTTTCACAAATCGGCCAAGCTCGTTCCATGCGCGGATGCCCGCTACTCTGGTGGCGGTCGGGCGCTGTCTGGCTATCTGCAAAATGTTCCCGAAGGAATACGAATGGAACCGCGCCATCGCGCCGAGATACGCGGTCAAGGTTTCGCTCTTGCCTGCCTCAAGCTGCTGAATGAGGTAGTCAACGGCCTGCTTGATGAGTTGTTGTGTCGGGTTGTCTTTCTGGCTGTTGCGCTGCTGGTAAGGCGACTCGCTGCGGTTTTGCCGTGCCGCATTATTCCTGTGCGGCGCGGCGCTGCTGATTACGGTTGGGCCATTGCTGGCGGCGAAGGCTGTACTGCTCATAGTGGGTGTCATTGCTCTGTTCCTCGTTTGCTGCCCGCTGTGGGGCGATCTGCGTGCATGAGGGAGAGCACTGCCTGAAACCCAAATTTCTTTTGTTGAGTGCTCCCGCTTCATGGTTTGCGCGGCGGGCAGGGGCGCGGAGGGTTCTGTCAAGGCCGCAAACGGCGCCGCGTCAGCGGTCGAAGCGTAGCGGAGAGCCTTTACAGGTTCCGACCGCCTCTGCCATAAAGCCGCATGAAGCGGGGGCACTTGATAAAAGAAGAAATTTAGGACCCAATCCGAATTGCACTGCGCTGGTCAGGGCCGGGCGTTGCGGGGCAGGAACAGGCTCCGCATGGATGGGGAGCGGAAAACGCCGGCAAGATCGGCGGTTGCAGTGAGGGAAGGGCGGAGCAGCCTTCCCGGCAGACCCGGGTTCAGTGAATGGAGTGCTGGTCACTGCCCCTGCGAATTGTGCTCACGACGACAAATGCGATTCCTTGGATTCGTCTCGGTAATTTATCCTCTTGCCAGGTATCAGATCTGATTTCTGACGTTTCCGCGATTTCCCGAGCCGCGGTAGAGACCAAATCGAATCGGTATGGTGATCCCGTTGGCGAAAAAAAAGCGCAAAGCGAATGGCAAGACTCACGGGCGCAATCGTCACGATCTGAAGGGCTTCGATTTCGGAATTGATGCGAAGGTTGCGCTCGTCGGCGCCATCGATTTCAACAATTCCTTACGCCAAGCGGGGATATTCGGATGCGTTTATGGCAGTGCCTTTGACGAACGCCTCGGACAGAACTTGCCACTCGTATCTCTTCTTGCAAGCGAGCAGACCGTTCTCGAAGACGCGTTTCGGGAGTTTCACCGCTGGGACGAAGTGACACATGGCGACGCTCTGGATCTCACATTTGTGTTCTTGAAGAATGCAGGCTATCTCATTGGCATTACGCCAACTCGCGAGTATTTGGACAAACGGTTTTTCAGCACGAATCTGATTCACGACCCGTTGTATTCATTCCTGACTTGGGTCAAGCCGATCGATACACGAAGCATCGGAATTGAACAAATCCGAGAATACAAGAGCAAGCACTTCATTTCTCCAATATTGTTCGGTGGAGTAATCCGCGACCCTGCGCGAATGAGTGGGCCGATGAACCACCGAGATCTCCTGCCAATTACTGTGGCCCCTCTGCTAAAGTTCCGGGCAACATTTGTGGAGGAAGAAAATGTCGAACCTCATACTGTGCCCGGAATCGTTCTGGACGCATCACGACATATGTCGTCGAGTTCCAGGATGCCCAAGGGTTGGCCCGACCCTCCGGTTTCGAATTTGTCGGACTTCCTAAGTCGCAGGTCAAAGTTTTTAGCAAAGCAGTTCCCAGTCACCTTCGAACGTCTTCGACTATTTCCGGCCTATATGCAGCTCTTTAAGCCCCTGATAGATGAAGGTATTCGGATATGGCAATGCCAGCAAGCGTTTTGCAATCTGCTCCTAAGTAGCAGACTGTGTTCTGGGACGTTCCACTATACAACCATTTCATTCAGTCATCTAGACAAAACAATCTTCGACGCTTTACGGCAATATGCTGAGTTTGCCGACGGAACCGACCAGACTCTATCCCAGGTGACTCCCGTTCTTCTGAAACAACAAGTCCTATTGGATTCCGAATTCCTTCTGAAGCATCGTGGAGTAAATGTGTCTCATCTCCCCGCTGACCGTATGCAAGCAACCATGTCTCTTCACGGTTTACTGGATACCGATGCACGCATCTGACGCTCCAATCAAACAGCCTCCTGAAAGGCTGCGCATATTCGTCAGTTCGACGATTGGCGAATGTGCGTCTGAACGTGTGCGGGCTCGAGAAGCGATTGTGTCCCTAAATCATGAACCATTTTTGTTCGAAGACGCCGGCGCCCGTCCGTATCCGCCTCGCACTTTATACCTTAGGAAACTTCGAGAGTCGGACATCTTTGTGGGAATCTATAAACTCTCTTACGGATGGGTGGCACCAGAGGCTGAAATCTCTGGGCTCGAAGATGAATATCGCGAAGCAATTAAGAGCGGCATCCCCTGCCTACTCTATATTTATGCCGACCGGACTTCGCGTGATCCCCGTCTAACAGCACTGTTGGCCGAGTTTGAACAAGGTGGAAATACCTACTCTCACTTTCAATCTTCTGATGATCTGTACATCCGGGTTCGTGATGACCTAACATCCGTTATCGTTGAACGATTCCTCCGCATGCGTTCGGTTGAACCAATGATCGCCGGCGACTATCACTTCCACTCCTCAACGGATTCGTCGGATTTAGTCATTGAAAGGCCGCAGTTGGAACAGGCAATTCTACAGCTCCTGCGCTCGGAACCAATCCTTGCAGTGGTCGGAGTGCCGGGTTCAGGAAAGACTGTTGCACTATCGCGTCTAGCCAAGAATGACCATTTCGATTTCATTTCTGCTTCAGGGATCCAATCCGGTGAATTGATTCAAATCATAAACAATCGATTACGTGCCTCGCGCGCAGCAGAGCCCGAATATTTTCTGGGTAGCGATAACGCGTTCGTCGCGCTGAAAGAGGAGTTTGAGCGTCATCACGAAATCACGCTTGTAATCGATGACCTGTTTGATGAGCAATCTCGTGATACGCTTTGCAGGTTGTTGAAGGCATCAACGGGAAAGCACAGGCTTCTATATTCGACCAGCGAGATCGGTATTCCAGCAGACCACCCGCGGTTCGTCGTTCCACCATTGACGGAAGAAGAAGCAAGCCAGGTACTCAATAAGAGCGCCTGGGCCTCGGACGGTTCTGTACGGTCACGGCTATTAGCCGTCTCTGGCGGAAATCCACTGTTGCTCCGGTATGTTTTAGAGAGCGGCAGCGATGCAATGCCACCGTCTCTCGTGACTATTGCGACGACCGGGTACTTACGATTGTTGCCCCGCACCCAGGAGATTCTTGCGTATTTGGCGATTTCCGGGGCGCAATTGTCCCTAGAAGAGATCTTGCAGCTTGTAACGGAGGGTCCAGGAGCCCCGAATCAAGTATTAGCGGATCTGGAGCCTGCAAAAGAGTTCTTAGTCGAGACGGTATTCGGGTTCACGTTGAAACACCAACATCAGCGACATGCCGTTGTTGCCGCCTTGCAGAAACATCCTCAGGCACTCGCATATTATGGTCGGCGCGTTGCGCGTCTTCTTCGTAGGCGCGGTGATAACGTTTTGGCGTTCCGTGTGTTGGACCAAATATCTGACAAGGACAGAATTCCAGCCGGTTATGCTGCGATTTTCGACGCTTCTCGCGTTCACGATTATAGGACTGTTCGACCCATTCTTGTCGCAATGATACGAGCGCTGGGAGATTCAGCCGATGTTGAAGATGCTGTACGTCTTCGTCTTGGACTTTCCGATGCAGCATTTGTTCTCGGTGATCTTAAAGAGTCAAATGAATTACTCCGGATCGCGGAGGAAACTGCGACGGAATCTGGTGATCCGACGCTGATAAGCCTTGCGCATGAAGTCTCGGTGTGGCATGGAGCCATTACGCGCTGGGATGCTTCGAGCATTGAAGCTCTTCGTGTGCTGCGAAATACTTATAAGGATGAAGGAGATGTATGGTCATTCGGGCGAATGGCGCTAGAAATATCTGCGTTGAACATTCGAATGGATCGATTCGTCGATGCGGCACTTGAGGCTGAGGATGCTAGAGCGGCCTTCTCGGAGGTCGGTGACGCTTATGGAGAATCCCTCGCTACGATGAATCTGGCATCGGCTCTGTCCGGAATTCCAGGGCGAGAAGTGGAGCTTGAGGAGGTTCTCCGAGAAATTCGAGAATCTCAGAAGATAGGTCCCAGCAAGCGTGTGCGCGCGTGGTTCGCCAATCTGATGGTGAGAAGATTGCGGCGGGAGAAGAGCTTTTCGGCTGCGAAGCGATACGCCGAAGAGGCGATAGGGATCGGTAACGAGCTGGGTGAGATGCATCTGGTGGCGCTTAATCGCATTAACTTGGGAAATGTGCTGCGAGACGAAGGGAATTCTGGAGAAGCGCTCAGAGAGTACGAGGCCGCCAGTGCTCTTGCTAACAAACTTGGCGAGTTAGGTACTGAGGCGAGCGCGGAGCGCCTTATTTCCGGCATTCATCTTTCGTTGAAGGAAATGGATTTGGCATTGCAACACGGGAGTTACGCTGTCGCGGTTCTTGAGGGTTCAGCCGCGAGCAGCGAGGCGGCGGAATGTTTGGAACAACTCGGCGATGTCCAGAAGCAATTACGTAGAGACGCAGAAGCGAACGAGAATTTTCTGAAGGCTGCTTCAATCTATAGGACGATTAATGAACCGGAGGATCAGTGGAGGATCGGCGAGTATTTGCTGAGCGTCTTGGCAAAAGAGGGTCTTCAGGTGGAATACTGTCGTGCGCTAGATTTCTTGGTAGGGGCGGCGACAGACGCTTCATCAGACGACGATCAGGTTTGGCCTGAGCAGCTCTATAGGAGACTTGCAGTACTCGTGGAAGCTGTGCCTGAATCACATATGATCGGTGTCCTTGGGAAATGTTTCAAGCTTCTACTGGACGAACTGGTTGATCCAGTGGCGCGATTCCTGTTTATTGAGTCATCTGAGGCTCTTCTAAGGCGGCGCACTGAGCGGACCAATGAGTGGCGTACAATCCTTCCGCTGTTGTCGCTCCTAACGGCAGTTCCGGCGCGGTTAATTCACATTGAAGACCTGCAATACTTAGCTTTGGAGCTGGAACGGCGTGTTCAAGGCATTCATGTCAGACCGGATGGCAATGGGGCACCGACATGGACCATCGTGTTGGATCTAAAGTGCCCTGTGATTTGCTCGATCAACGGGTTCGACGAATCCAAAGAGACGGCATTGATCATTTTCTTGTTAGTTATATTCTTCAAGGGATTCGGCCGGCTTATCCAAAGCGAGATAGTCGGCGATACGAGTCTTATTCGCCGGGAGCTCGTAATTTCTGTTGGCAATGAACGTTATATTCCGGACAGCATTCGTAGTTTTTTGCAGTCTGCCTTGAAGGATTCTGACAGTTGCGTATCGCGCCCGACAAATCCTCGAGATTTAAAGGCCCTTCCTACAAATGTCTTCTTCAAAGAGTCGGTGGTTGATGACCGGGCTCCTGAGAGCGGGAGCTCCTCAAAACTGCATATACTGCTGGGGCAAACTCTCCTGGAAGTTGTCTACCAGCTGTTTGGGGGAGAAATTGATGAGGAGGTCTTAAGGCCAAAACTCATTAATGTTATACGGGAGACGATTTCATGACGGGCATCGAATTCGGCGGCCCCGCCAGATTCGTGCTGAACAAGTGGATTGTCTAGAAGGAAGCATCTTGCCCACTTGAGTGCCAACCGGATGTGATCAGCAGGTCGTCCATACGGCGTAGCAGAGGGGAAGTCTGCAAGCTGCTTCGTCAGGTCGATGCAGCTTGCGGTAGGCAAAGATGGTCTCAGACCTGGCCATTAAGTAGGTGGCGATCTTCCAATTTTTGTCTGGAGCGTTCAAGTTCCTCTGCAATCAGCTTTTCATCCGGCAGGATCGTTTGGTATTCGGCTGCGAGAATCTTATTCGAGAGGTTGTCGAGGGCGTAGTGGGCTTCTGCAGCGCCTTTTTCGGCGCAGAGGATCAGGCCAACTGGCGGGTTCTCGCCGGGTTTCATCCAATGCTCGCGGGCGTAGTTGAGGTACATGTGCATTTGTCCGGCGTCTGCATAGCTGAACTTATCAATCTTGAGATCCACGATCAAAAGGGATTTCAAGCGGCGGTGAAAAAAGACGAGATCGACACGGAACCAATTGTCGTCGATGCGAACTCGGCGCTGACGGCCTACGAATGCAAAGTCATCGCCCAACTCAAGCAAGAAATCGGTGAGATGGCGGATGAGCGCTTCCTCCAAGTCCGACTCAGAGTATTCGTCCTTGAGGTCGAGGAATTCGAGAACGAACGGGTCTTTGATGGCCGCTTCCGCCGTGATTGTGTCGCCGCGTTCAGCGGTCTCAGCCTTTTGAAGCATGACGGCCTTATTCCGCGAAAGTGCGATGCGTTCGTAGAATTGGCTACCAATCTGGCGGTCAAGCTGCCGGACGGACCACCCAAGTCGCAGCGCCTCGGTTTCGTAAAAGGATCGCGCTTCCGGGCGCTTGACGGAAAGCAGGCGAACGTATGCTGACCAGGGTAAAACAAAGCGAGTTGCGAGTGTCGAATCAGTTGAAGAAACGACAGCTATCGCATTGAAATCATTGGGGCTTGTTAATTCGCCAGACAGTGTCTGGCGAATTTGCGGGTCGGGCCATGCGCGGTAGAATGCGCGCATTTGCCTAAGATTCGCTCGCCCAAATCCTCTGCCGAATTGCCGCGTCAGATCCCCAGCAAGCTGTTCGATAAGCTGCTCACCGTATTCGGCACGGTGCTCGCCGCCCTGTTCGAGCATGACGATGCGCCGCCCAATCTCCCAATAAGTCGCGGTCATGATCGAATTGACATTTCGGGCGGCAGCAGATCGCGCCGCTTTGAGCAACTCAACGATTCCAGTGCGGATGTTGAGGTAATTTTCGGGCATGATTGGCAAATTGGTCATAGCAAATCCTCCATTTCTTGTCCATGTATTGAAGTCGGACGGAATGAAGGTTGGCGAAGCCTCCATTCTACTGTTCGCAGTCCTCAGAGTCCCATTCCAACTCCCTGTGCAATGGATGGCGCTTGGTTGAGTTCGAGAGCCGAGGTCTTGGAGACATCAGAACTGAGTTGCGGGCTGAGCTTTGTCATGTCGTCGGTGAAGATGGTGGCCTCGTGGCTGGCGCGGGAGATTGAGACGTAGCCGAAGCGGGAATTGAGCAGGTCCGGGTGGACGCCGGTATCGGCGTTGACCAGAACGCGTTCGGCAGTAAGGCCCTGTGCGCTATGGCTGGTGACAGCATAGCCATGATCAAAATGGCGATGTTCTTTTGGATCGAATTCAATCTGACGATTGTTTTCGAGCCTGCCGAAGATGCGGCCATCTGGATCGAATCGTTCAATCACCACAAGGTCGCGATTGGCGACGCCGAGCGACTTGTCGGGCGCGGTGAACTGGATGCGGTCACCAGCGGAGAACTCGCGGTCGATCTCACGATATACGCTTACGCCGGTCAGGCGGCGCGGGTCGTAGACGGCCTGCTCGCCGGAGGATCTCTCGACGGTGAGCAGGTTGGCGGCGGGGTTTATGCCGACGACTGTTCCGTAGGTTCCAGCTTCAATTCCGGCGATTTTGCTGCCGCGCGCATAGCGAATTACGTCGTTCAACTCGAAGTGGCTGGCCCAGGTGCGTTCGGCACCGGTCATGTCCTGGCGCTGAACGAGTACACGGAAGGTGTGGTCCTCCGGTGCGAGGGCTCCATTGGCCTTCAATTCCTGACGGACGGCGACATTCAACTCACGGCGGGAGGCGTTGTCGGGTGAGACGATCAGGGTCTTTTCTGGCGACTCGACGTAACTTCTGGCGATGGTGCGGATGCGCTCTTCCGTGCCGGGAATCTCCCTCACGCGGCCCTGTTGCTGGAGTGATTCGAGCGCGGCGGAGACTTGCCCTTTGGCCAGCATCTCGACAGCGGACTTCAGCGCCGGGTCTTTCTGGCGGACAATCTCGTCGAGCTTGGCGGTGCGCATTCCGGCCTCTTGCAACTGTTCGAAGGGACGGCCAGCCTCGACGCCCTGATGCTGGCGCGTGTCGCCGATCAGGAGCACACGGTCGTTCGGGCCGAGACGCGCAAGGAACTCGCGCATCTGGTTAGTGCTGGCGAGGCTCGATTCATCGACAAAGTAGAATTGCTTCTGTCCGGGGACTGCCGGTTGTGTGGTGCGTGCAAGGAACCCTTGCAGGGTTCCAGACTCAACGCCCGCCTCGCCAAGTTGACGGGCGGCGCGGGAGGTCGGGGCGAAGCCTTCGACCTGGTTGCCCTGCGATTCGGCGGCGCTTCGGATCACGGAAAGTGTAGTCGTTTTGCCCGTGCCGGCCAAACCCTGGATACCCTGAATGCGGTCGGGGGAGCTGAGTACATCCTCAACCACACTCTTCTGAGCGCGGTTGAGATGAGAATGTTGGTCGGCGACAGCAATGGCTTGTTGGCGTGACAAAGTTGGCTCGACCTGGCCCTGCCCCTCGCGCACGCGGCGGACGATCTCCTGCTCTGCCTCAATGGCCCTGGCAGTGGTGAACTGACGGGCCGGTACGCTCTGCGACCGCTCGACTATCTGAAATTCACCGGAAGACAAGCGTGCATCAAGGTTGCCGCGAACCTGGGCAAATGTTACCTCTCCCATGCCGCGGCGGAGACCATCGCGAATCAATGCTCGTTCATCGACAACTGCCTCGCGCTCGAAGTTCTTGTCGCGGGAAAAGGTGAGAGACTCGCGAACACGGTCAAAAGAGTTGACCGGCTTCTCCTGATGCTGAAGCCGGTCGCGCGCGGCACGGACGACGGCTTCGGCCTGGTGTCCAAAGTCCGCAGCAAGCTTGCGATGTGCAGCCATGACATCGGCTGGCGAATGAATCTCCCTGCGGTCGCGTGTAGAGTGCGCGGCGATTTCGGCGGCCTCTTTTCCGGTGCGGCCTGTGCGTTCCAGGTACTCGCGAATCTGCTGGCTGCGCGGGCTGGATGCATCGAGGTACTCCTGTGTGTAGCCCTTGATTTCTGGTGCGCCGCTGCGGCCAACAGCGATCTCGTAACCGAGGTGGCGAAGCCGGTAAGTCAGCTCGGATTGATAAACGGCGGTGGCGAACTGCTGCGATGCGAAGAGGCTCTGCGGCTGGATAGCGCGGGATTGGCCGTTGTCCCGCCCGGTGACATTGAAGACAACGGCGTGGGTATGCAGTTGTGGCGCAACGTAACCATCTACCGGACGAGCGGTGTCGTGCTCGAACTTGGCAGCGATGAACTTGGCCGTCGTTTCGGGTGGATGGTTCCCGCCGATCCGAGCCTGCGTGTACATTTCGAGCTGCTCCAAGGCGACACGGACGCTTTCTCGATGGGCTGTACGGACGTGGTCGTCGCCGCCAACGAGCGCTGTGAGCGAGATGGATTTGGGAGCGGAAAAGGTCGCATCCCACCCCGCACGATGCTCCATGGTTTTGACGGTTTTGCCGTCAGCATCTTGATATTCATAGGAGGCGCGCTGGCGAACAAGCTGCTCGCCAGTGGCGGGATGCTGGCCCTGGCTGAGTTTGGCAAAGTCCTCGGCGGAGACCGCTCCGGCAAGGCCAAACTGCCCGGCCAGCCGGCCTTGCCATTCGCCGGCAATGACCCCGCGCTCCGACCAATAGTTCTGCTCCTTGGCGGTGAACTCCTTTGCGTGGTAGCTCTGTGCCTGCCCTGCGGAGAGCGGCTTCGAAATAGTCAGCATGGCGGTCTACTCCAATTGATGTCCGGCAGATTGGACCTCATGTTCAGGGAACAAGAGATTGCCCTGAGTTTCCTCAGGCTCTGCCGGAAGTGGCGTACTTGGCCCGATCAGATCGTCCATCTTGCGTTCATCGAAGCCGGGGCTTTTCTCTTCGAGTGCAATGAACGGAAACGAGAATCGCGCAACATGATTGCCGTACTTGAGGAAGCCGCGAAGATCGTCCAGACCCGACACCTCCGAGGGCAGTACAAGCGGCTCGGTCTGGCGATCGAGCGCGAAGTTCTTGCCTGCGCGGGAGCCGTCATAATGGGTTTCGCGCAGCCGCTCGATCTCGACTTCGCCGATGGCTTCGCTCACCCATTTCGCGGCGCGCGGCTCAGTTGTTCGAAGGAAGATTTTGGTGGCAGGCTGCGAGAGCATCGCCTCTGAATCTTCACCGTACCGGGCCTCCATCTGGCTGCGGCCCTGAAAGCCCAGAATGACAGGGTTCTGCGATTTGCGATTCTCTGTGATTGCCGTGTGAAGCTGTGGCAGCCGTTGCAGGCTGGCGAGTTCGTCGATGACGAACCAGACAGGTTTCTGGTCCGGCATCGGTTCATTCAAGAGACGCAAAACCAGCGTGTCGATCCATAGACTGATAAGCGGGCGAAGCGCCTCGCGCATGGTCGGACGGGACGTGATGAAGATCCACCCGCGCCGCGTCTCCGCCCACTTGGTTGCTGTCCAGACAGAGGTCGTCTCGCTCTCTTTGGGCAGCAGCCGGAAGCTGTCCGCACTCATATTGAGCGAGCCGAGTACGCCGGTACGCTGCTGCGGAGCTTTTGGGTCGATAAGCATCCAATACTCCGTTCCCTTGACGCGGCGGTCGATTTCGGCGGGGTCAGACATCCACTTGATCAGATCCTCCGGCGTCGGCAGATAGCTGAGCAGATGAGCAAATATCTTCTGCGGCGCTTCGACGAAAAAGCGGTTGGTCACGCCCTCTGGCTGATAGAGCGAGACGGCCAGGGCCTTTGCCTCCGCCTTGCGGCGTAGCTCCATGGACGGATTCCAGTAGGGCATTCGGGCGTCAAGTGGATTGAGGACGATGTCGCCACGATGCTCGTCGTAGAACTGCTTCACGAACTCGCAGGCAGGGTCATAGACGATGGCGCTGTCGCCGCGTGCATCGACCTGGTAGAGCATCTGGCGAATAATGCTCGATTTGCCTGATCCGGTGTCCCCCACTATGAGGAAATGCTTGTTTTCCGCATCGCGTGGGATGCGCAATGGAAGCTTGAAATCATCGGTCTTGATCCCAATGCCGTTGCCCGATACGGCCGCCGTGAACTCCTTCGCATTCACGAGCACGGGGCCTTTGAGGCGGCGACCGTAGCGCAATTGCTTAATGCGTCCGATGTCCTTGTGGATCGAAAATGGAAGCTGCAGGACGAACGCCGCTAATCCAAAGAGGAGCTGCATCTTGAATAGGTTGTAGAGCGGAACATCCCCGTATATCCAGTGCGCAATCCACGCATGGATTACCTTGTTCTGATAGTTGCGCGGAGCCTCGCGCATGAGGAAGTAGGTGCCATGGACTGCGGCTTCCGGGGTTAGTGTCAAGGGCAACGGCTTGCCGCCAAACTGCGGCGTAGAGCCCGGCTGCACATCCACTTCGAGCGCGACGCGGCCCGGAGTTTCGCCGTCTGAAACATACAGCAGCTCGTATTTGCTGGCTGAATGCGCAATGCCCGCCGTCTCGCTGCGCAGGTAGTAGGGCAGGTAGTAGCGTTGGAGTGGCTGCAGGCCAAATTGAAAGCGCAGGTAGACGAAGAATCCCGTCGCAACGCACGCGAGAAAGAACGCTCCGAGCGTGTAAAGATAGCCGCGCGGCGGCCAGATGATGGACTCTCTGCGGCCCCATTGTTGAACGGTTGGCATGGCTATTTCTCCCTGTTATGACTGCGCTTGGCGAGGAGTTCCTGAGCCTGGGCGGCCTTGGTTGTTTGCACTTGGCGAAAAAGAATGTTGAGCTGATCCTGGGCCATCTTGTCGCCACGCAGCAGCGGCTCAAGCGTTTTCATCAAGAGCATCTGGAGGCCGACAAGTTCGGTAAAGATGTGCATCTCCATCCCTGCCGAACCCTGGGCTCCAAGGTTGTGTAAAAGCGCCTCGCGTGCCCAATCGGCAATTGTCGTTCCCTTCGACCATGCGAGGGATTCAAGCGCCGCGAACTCGGTATCAGTGAATCGCGCCGATAGTATCCGGTTCCGGGCGAGCGGCCGTTTCGAAGCATTTGCAACGGCCTTGAGGAGCGTTGGAGTTCCCATTGTTCAACCTCAATTCTGGAAGCCGTCAACGAACGTAAACGCCGTATACGGGGAATTGCGTAAGTGCTTCATCGCCTGGGCGTTGACGTTTGTATACGCGCGTCTACGAACGTCTACCTTTCAGGGGTGGAGTGTCGAGATACACCCGGTGCGCAGCACCGAACGGGCTTTTCACGTCTGCAACACTAACTGCGGGAGCGCGATTCACTGGCGGTCTCCACGCCTCTTGGGGGCTTAGCAGGCTGCACCACTGGCTCTGCAACCGCGCCATTCTGCGGGGCGCGACGAATACGAAGGCTCTGAGCGGCACGAGCAGCTTCCGGAGTCCGAAGGAATTCCTGGAAGTCGCGGTCCTTGGCGAAGACGTAGGCCAGCGCCTTGTCCACGACCTCATCGGCGGAGGCGTGGAGAAAGGCCGCATACTGGTCGATCTGCTCGGCGGTGGTTTCGTCGAGGCGAATCGACGCGGTGATCTGTCGGGTTTGAACGATCTCAAGCAACGGCATTTAGGGGCTCCTTCCGGTGAGTGATTCGGGGTTGGGTTGTGGTGCGAATCTCCGTCGTAACAGCCAACAGAATCTCAACTGCATATATGCGGCAATCATGCGCGGAAAACTCGAAGCGGCGACGGACTTCAAGCATGGTGAGAACATCCGCAATCGACAAGCCTTCTGCTAGCCACTGGCGAACCGAATCGGTATCGGCAATCAGGCGCCCATGAGAAGCGGATTCGGCTCGTAATCCCTGCGGTCTGCGAGCATTTATCAGCACGGCTTACCTCCTGCAATCTCCCGGCTTCCAGTCTGGAAAACCTGCTCCATTTGGAACGACTGTGCCGCTCGGTCATAGCCATTCAATTTGAGAACCTCGCGGATCACTCGACGGCCTGGCTGTCGCTCGACATGGACGACGTAATCGACGGCCTCTCCGATCTCGGCTTCAATGTCCTCGAAGGTGGCCTGGGAGTGGCTGCGCAGTACGAGGTTTGCAAAGCGGCGTAGCGCCTTTGCGGCCGAATTGGCGTGGATGGTGGCGAGAGAACCGGCGTGGCCAGTGTTGAAGGAATCGAGCAGCGTGCGCGCCTCGATTCCGCGTACTTCACCCAGGATGATGCGGTCAGGTCGCCAGCGGAGCGCGGCTTTCAATAAGTCGTCGAAAGTGACGGCATTCCGATACGTGTCGGTCTGGCATTCAACGGCCATGATGTTCGGCTTTTCGATGCGCAACTCTGCGGTATCTTCGATGACGACGATGCGCTCGTGGTCGGGAATTGACTGTCCGAGGATGTTGAGCAAAGTCGTTTTCCCGGTTCCGGTTCCGCCGCTGATAAGGATGGTCTGGCCGCGCTCGATCTGGGCGGCCAGGAACTCGGCAAGCGGGCGCGTGAGCGTCCCGCGAGCGATCAGGTCTTCAACCGTGAAATGGCGGCTGGTGAACTTGCGGATGACCATGGCTGGCGCGGGCCGAACAACCGGGGGAATCACCGCTGCCAAGCGGCTCCCATCGGGAAGCTGAGCGTTGAGCAGCGGATTGTCTTCGTCGAGCTTCTTGCCGAGCCTGTTGGCAACTACTTCGAGACCCGTGCGCAGCCGAGCAGGGTCGAACTGAATGCTCGCGTCGTTCCGGAGGATGCCGTCTCGTTCGTACCACCATGTCGAGTCGGGATTGCCCATGATCTCGCTGACGCTCTCGTCAAGCAAGAGCGGCTCGATGGGGCGAAGGAACGGAAGTATTAACTCAAAGCTCATGCGTGGACCTCAGAACGATGGAAGCCCAGCGCGAAGCCGGGCTCCCGAAACGGGTGAGGAAGGGCCTATGCGGCCTCTTCCTCCGGATTGATTTCCTCGGGCTCCTGCTCTTCCGGGCTGACCTTCTCGGCCCGGTCGAGCTTCAGGATCGAAGACACCCGCACTTCCCATACGCGCTGCTTGGCGTTGGTCTTCTTGTTCGTCTGTTCGCGGCTGCGCAACTCGCCCTCGACGGACAGATGAGCGCCCTTCCCAAGCGTCTTCGCGTACTCTGCCAGCCGGCCCCAGACGACGCAGCGATGCCACTCGGTATGGCTGTTGTATTCGCCGGTCTTCTTGTCCTTGTAGCTGGACTTGGTGGCAAGCGAGAGAACGGTAAAGCTGGCATTGTTGGCGGTGCGGGTGATGGCGTCGTTGCCGAGGAAGCCGATGAGCGTAATGCGATTCTGATACATGGTGAGTCTCCGTTGTTTGAATTCCCGGATTGGCCGGGTCACCCTTTGGCGAAGCCCGAGCGAGAGGCCCGGCTCCCAAGTGCCAAGCCGTGCATTCTGGAGCAGGGGCCCAAACTTGATTTGGGAGAGGAGTCCGGAAAGCAGAGCAGCGACGTGCCGCCGGGCGCCGGAATTGGCCCGAAGCGTGTGACCGGACAGAGTAGGGATGGAAACGGAAGACGAGCGCTTCATGGTCCGCATTGACCGAGGTATTCCCGGCCTGGCAAACCTGCGCTGCTGCCTGCCGATCCATCTAATTGCCGCCTGCTCAAGAGACCTGAACAGCAAACGGACATACCGTCTTTGCGCGTCTGTTGGCGCGATTCTCCGCCTGCGAAGAAACGAAGGGCCTATCTGCCGCGATTTGTGACCGCGAAAGGACATGGGAAACGCCTCGTATGGGATGTGTCTTCGCTTCGGGTTACTCGAAGGCCTGGTCGGCCCGGAAGCGGACGATGGTTAACCCAAGGGGATCGACAGCCAGTTCGTTATTCTTCACGTTCTCTCGGAAGACATAGGTGGCGGTGGCCGTCCAACGCTCGCGCTTCAACTCGGTATGGTCAGTTGGGTTCGAGAATACTTTCATGAACTCAATGCGCGCCGAATAAGGCGATTGCCGCAGGTCGTCGAGCACGACCTCTTTCACTTCGACATCGACGTATGGAAGAGAGCTGTCCTTGATGTACGTCGGGATGATGTTGTCTTTGCGCTCCTGGTCGATCACAGCGCGCTGAACATCGCTGTTGAGGAAGTAGAGAGCATTCGTCTGGTCGCGCTCGATGGTGAAGCGATTCCGGCTGAAATACAGCTCCGCCCAGCGTGTCAGGTAATACTTGTTTTCGGCCTCCTGGGGACGGTATTGGAAATTACGGTAGTCAATGGCTTCGGCCCGGCCCACGTCGTTGATACGGACGATCATCGGGTGCATGTCGGCAAGCGCCTTTTGGCTCTTGAAGGTGAGCGCCGTCAGCGCGAGGCAGACGACGGCAAGCACGAGGATTGTCACCTTGAGGTAGGTGTTCATCACCAACGGGTCGCCGTACTGCTCAAGGTAACGTTCTGCAGCCCGAGTGATCTCAGGGGCCGTCTTTGTTTGAACACTCATCTCATACCTCCATTGGCCGCGATTAAATCATCGCCCGTATCGCCATCATCGCCATGCCGAGGCCACTGCTGCCGCCGCCTGTATGACCGCTGAAGAGGGACTGCGTCATGGCGGGTATTTTGAACAGGATGTAGACATTGACGAGCACCAAGAGGATCAGGAGCGGCAGTTCCTGAACCATATTGCCTGGGTCTGAAAACGCAACGAGTTGTGTGTAGTATTCAGCCAGCACGTGGGCAAGAATGCTGAAAACTGCGGCGGCTAGCACTTTGTAGAAGCAGAAGCCCATGAAGGCGCGAAGCCATCCCCAAAAGAGGAATTCCAGCTTGTTGAATACAAGGAAGGGAATGAAAACGGGGCCAAGCAATCCGATTGCGGCGCTGGCAATTGCTCCGTAGGCGATGATGGCACTCACGACTGCCGAAAGAATCGCAATCAATACCTGAATGATTACGAAGACAATGGCGTAGTAGGGATTCATTAACGCCTTCGTTATGCCCGGTCCGCTCGATGATTGTGCCTGATTCAGAGTGTTCTGAATACTTGTCACACTGTCGGTTCCTATGATCGACACAAGGTACTGTGCACCGCCGTTGATAAAGCCCCTCAGCGAATAGCCGACGCCGGGTATGGAGCTGTCGTAAAACTTCACCATCGTGTAGGCAAAGGTGATGAGCAGAAAGAAGTTCAGGAACTTCCCCATGTTGAATCCTGGGCCGCCATTCGCAGAGGCAAGAGCCTCCTGAACTCCGAACCATACGAGCATTATGGTTGCGAGAGCGATGCAGATACGAAGACCGAGTGCATCAATCGATGGAGACGCAGTGCTGGTCAATGTGTCGCAAGCCTGAGTAATCCAAGTGAGTAAGCCCACAATCTGCCTCGCTCTCGGTGGTTGAGGTTAGTACGTCAAGGCTTGCGCGGCTCCGTTATAGGCAGGGGCGACCTGAGCCTGGTAGGTGTTATTGAAGTTGCCTGCATCTAGGAACCCAGCTTTCAAGGCGTCCTGTTGTTGCTTCTGTGCAATCATCTGTTGCAGAGCAAGATTGGCGTTGATCTGGTTGGCATCCTGCTGCGTTCGCAGTTGCAACAGCAAGGCTTGATTGATGCGCTGGAGCGTGGCCATAACGGTCTGCTGGCTGGGGTCCTGGTTCTGCGATGCGGCCTCAAGATTGGCAATGTCCGTCTGTCGTGCAGTTTGATTCGCGCGGATGGTACCAAGCACTTGCAGGTTGGTGCTCATCACGGAGTCGCCGATGTCGATGGTGGCGCCCTGCGCGGCGATTTGCTGTTGTCCGAGGACGCTCGTCGTCCCGTATCCGGGAACCATGCTGGGAGTGCGCGGAACGACAGCTTGCTGATACGAGGCTGCCGCTCCCGTTCCCGTATTCGACGCATTGAGCCATCCCATCGAATTGCCGTAGGTGTTCGAGATCTGCTGCATCAGCATCAAGTCGCTACGTGGGGAAAGGAAGCGCTGGTAGAGCATCGCCGGCGAGTTCATCATCTGGCGGTAAAGGTTGTACTGCTGCTGCACCGTGTTGTACGTTTGCAGGGCAGTCGTTGCGATCTTGACGGTGTTTGTAAAGATCTTTGTTCCGTTTTCGATCTGCTGAGCTTCGTTCTCAAGGGACTTACCTTCGTTTTCGATCTGCACGATGGCATGGCCTGATTGCGTCGGGTCGAAGACGATTCCGGACCCGAACTGCGCGTCCGCGGCTGTTGCACCGACGAAGAGCGCGATGGTTACTGTGAGTGAAAGACGATTCATAATGGAACCTCCTTTGGGAAAAATGAGTTACTGTTTGGGGGGTTGTTTGGGGGTGGGCTTCTGAGCTGGCTTTGACGAGTCATACTTCAGTGCATCTGCTGCCCCACTGGTAGTCGCGGAAGGACTCGTTGTCATTTTCATGGCATCTCTTTCTCCCTCGCGGCAAACTTCGACGGCTGTGCCGGATTTGAAGCACTCCTGCACACCTTTGCAGACTTCCGGTGTATCGCCAGAGGCGCATTGTTCTTGCTTTTTGCAGCCAGTGAATGCCATGGTGAAAGCCAGCAGAGCAACGACGGGGAAGGAACTGTACTTCATAGGGAACCTCCTCAGAACGTTTGCGGAATCGTGTGGTTGGTATACGCAGGCAAGAGCATGTCTTGCGTAAAATAAATCTTCACGCGGTGGCCCTCACGAATCGTGATCGTGGGCGGAATCTGCATGAAGCGATCTAGGATAGTGTTTGCGGATTGGGAGATGCTGCCTGCGGTGCCAGTGGTGAAAGCCTGGGAACCACTGGTGCTGATCGTGCCGCCGCCCTGGGTAATCTCGCCCGCTCCGGCAATCACACCTAAAGCGATAGACGCTCCGAAGATTTCAAAGTAATGGTTATTGACTTTGTCTTTCAAGCCCTCTTCGCCAATCTGGTCTAGGCCGTGGAACTGGTCAAGATCGACCGAGTAACCGTCTGGCATAATGAGGCGGTGAAAGACGACGGCCATCCGTCGCTGTTGGCCAAAGCCCGCCGCGCCAATCTTCTTTGCTTCGCCTAGAACAACGGTTCCTTCGGGGATGATGACGTGCTGGTGGTCGTGCGAATACAAAGGATTTGAGACGAGAACTTTGACTGGTCCTGCGGCGTCTCCGTCCAAGCGATTCATCAATACCGTGTCGAGAACCGAACCCTCATAGACGAGGTATGGCTGGCCTACCGCTGAATCGACATTGGCCTCCAACGGGCGCTTGTAGCCTCCGGCTGGCTCTTGCGATTCCCCAACGGCTCGCGAAGATTGAAGGGTGGTATCTTCCGGCTGCTGGGTAGTCTGGCCATGCTGGGCAGGCACCAGATGTCCCGGCGCTTGTTGCGGTTCATCTGGAGCACGAGCGTAAACGAGATTCGAGGCGAAGCGAGACTCGTCGGCCCGCTCACGCTCCTTCGCAGCGATAAGCTGTGCCTGCTGCTGCTCCGGGCTGAGTTGAGGCTGTGCGTTGCCTGGTTGTCCATAACCGGCCGGTCCGTAGCCCGCTTGCGGGCAGGGCTGGCCCGGAACGCATGGCGCGGCAGTGCCAGTCGGCCCATAGGCCGCGGCGGCAGCTTGCTGCGCGGGCGTCGCAGACGCGAGTGTGGGATCGCTGCCAGTAGTAGCGGCGTTTGCAGCTTGCAGCTTGTCTTTGTCTTGTTGGGCCTTAAGCTGGTTCTTCAAGTCCTGTACGTTGTTGTCGGTGTTGTCCTGGAGCATGGGCTGCGGCGGCTGGCCCTTGGCTGCGGCCTGCTGCGCTGGCGTCTTCTTGCTGGTCGAACTGAAGAGCGCCGCCACGATTACCAGCAACGCCGTGCCAAGGTACACGAAGGTCTTGAGGTTCTTTTGCAAGACACCCTTTGGCTCGACCTTCGTGCGGTGCAACTCCGGCTCAATCTGCGACCCGGTCTGCGTTTCGGTGCGGGGAGTGAAGATGTTTTCCAGCATGACGATTATCCCTTCCGCGTGAAGTCCATGCGCTTTTTGCCTAGCTCGATATAACCCGAGTCCATCACCTTCGGGATGATGTACGTCCCTTCCCGGAGGTCATAGGTAATGAGGTTGGGTTTGCCATCCTTCATCTCGTACACGCTGAACTTTTCCGGCGCATTCGTCTTGATGTAAGTGAACTTGTCGTCGTGATAGATCGACTGAATATCGAAGGGAGCTTCGTTGGCCTTATAGGTGTAGTCGAACTTCAACTGCACCGGGTACGCGCTTTTGTACTCATCCACAGCCTGTTCAACGTGCGATTGAAGAGCTGCAAGCTGCTGCCTGCTCTGTTCCAGTTGTGCGGCGGGTACGAACTGCGGAGGGCCGCTGGCCGCGACAATCGAGGAGCGGTCGGCAGGTTCAATCAACACCTTCAGGTCCGGCGCGGCAGAGCTGCCGGACACATCCTCAAGCGTGAACGAATAGATGTTGCCTTTGTCGGTGATGAGATTGAGGTTGGAACTGATGCCAGCCTTGGCCGGATGGACAAAGCAGAAGTTGCCCACCACATCGACAATCCAGAAATCCTTGTCGCCGGTAGCTGCCTCCATGATCTTCTCGGAGGGAGGGACTTCGATCAGCGTCGTGTACTTCAGCTTCGCGTGAATGGGAACGATGTCCTGCGAGTGGTACTGAACGGTGCGCGCCGACGCATCTTGCGCGACGGCTACAAGAGAGGGAAGCGCCAGGGCAAGCCAAGCGATGAAGATGAGTTTGCGTTTCATACGACGGCTCCTTTGGGGTTGGGAGTTGCGGCACCGGCCTGCACGCGCGGCCGGAACGGAAAGTCTTCGGCGAGCCGGCGTAGGCCGTCGGCAATGCCGAATCGCTCGAAGTAGTCGCGCTTCTTCAGGTTGTCGCGAGCGTTGTTCGTCGCCATCCAGTGGGAGACAGAATCGACGTTCAACTGGACCTTCTTCGACGACTGCGCCTTACGGATGAGCATCTGGCCAGGCGGAACAAGCCCAGCAATTAAGTCCAATTCGGTATCGTTCAGGTGAAATGCTTCGCGGTAAACATCCCGGTTCATCTCCGGGTTCGCAAGGAAGATCTTCGTTGGGCAGCTCTCGGAGACGATTTGCAACATGCCCGACTCCTCCAGCTCCTTTATGGACTGGGTGGCCAGGATCATGGCGGCGTTGTGTTTGCGCCAGGTCTTCTGCGCCTGAACGACGTAGTTCCGAATGGTCTCGTTCTTGATGAACAGCCATGCCTCGTCGAGAAGGAACATCTTGAAGGTGGCAAGCTTGGCTGGATCGGAGATCTCGTTTGAGGCCCGATGGAGAACATAGAAGAGTAGTGGCTCCAAGACATCGGGCGAGTCGCCCCACCCTGCAAAGTTGAATGTCTGGAAGCAGCTAAATGACAGAGTGTCTTCGGCGTTGTCGAACAGGAATCCGTGCTGGCCGCCGCGCGTCCAACGCTGCAGGCGGTCCTTCAGTTCTCCGATGATATTGGTGAAATTGGATACTGTCCGCTGTTCTGGCTCCAATACATATACCCGCTCGATCGCGTCCCAGAGCTTGCGCTCTTCCTTGAAGTCGAGCCGGTAACGCTGCTCATTGCCTTCAATGAGCACCCGGAAAAAGCTAAACAGGAATTGCAGATTCTCTTTGCTGGGTTCAAGCGAGAACGGGTTGATGGTGAAGTCGCGCGCTTCCTGGCCGACGTTGAGGTACGAGCCGCCAAAGATAGAAGTGAGTGACTGGAAGCTCCCACCGATGTCGAAGATGAATGTCAGGGGCGCATATTTCTGCGCATTTTGCAGGATGAAGTTGCAGAAATACGACTTGCCACTTCCTGTCATCCCCAGGATGAGCGTGTGAGCCACTTCGCCGTTGTGCAGGTTGAGGAAATACGGCGTGCTGTTGTCCGTTTCGAGCGCAGCGAGGTATTCGGAGCCGAGATGCGAGTTCGTCTTCTCGCCGGGCAGGATCGTAAAGAGAAAGCTCAAATCGGCGTAGTTCGTATTCAGCAGGTACAGCCTGCGGAGATTGATGGCATAGTTGCCTGGGACAGTGGCGAAATAGGCGTTGAGCTGGTTGTAGGTTTCCACGAACAAATTGCCATCGCCGTTCGTGAAGACGCCAGTGAACTCGCCCACAAGCTGTTCAAGCTCTGGCTTCGAGCGCCCATAGAGCACTATCGTGAGCGAGAAGTCGCCAAGCTGCTGGCCATCGCCCAAGGCCCGCAGGCAATCGCCAAGGTTCTCAATGTCTGCTTGTTTCGATTCATCGACCAGGACATCGCGCGGGTTCGTCTGAGCCGCGTCGTTGCCCATCTGCGAAATGAAACCAGTCTTCGAGACATTGAAATGGCGGCGGCGCTTGTTCACTTCTTTGCGGGCCTGCTCCGCGTTCATGGGAGTCCATTCCGTCACGACATAGAAGTTGGCTGTGATCTTTAGCAGTGAATCGAGCACAAGGGGACGGGTCTCCGTGATGGCCTCCTTCATAGTCATTACTCGTACGAAATGATCGCCAACACGCAGATGATCGCGCTCGGCCTCGATGGTCGAATTGACAATCTGGTAGTCAAGGAACTGCGTCGATTGTGGCTTGCCAGCAATCCGCCAGTCGTCGTAGTTGACGAGACGCCGCAGGAACGCGAATTGGCCACGCTGATTCAGAACCTCGATCCCGACGAAATCGCCGAGCTGGCGCGTGAATGTCTGGACGCGCTGCTCAAGCCGTGCAACCTCGGCCTCGATCTGCGTCCGCAGCAGCTCTTTCATGCTGCTACCGGCAAACTGCGTCTTCAACTCGTCCATTGCTCCCGCCGGATCACGGAACAGGCGTGCGAGCGCGGCTCCGAAGCCAGTCTTCGAACGCGCACCTTCGAGCACAATGCAATAGAAGATCTCAACCTGATACAGCCGGTCACGCTTGGCCTCGAAGAACCTCCGCCGCTGGTCGATGGCTGCTTCTACGACAGGGTCATCGTAGTGTGCGAAGGGGATCTCGGGCCGATTCTGCTTGAACAGATATTGATAGACATGGAAGCCGGGGCCAAACGTCTTTAGCGCAGCTTCCAACCGCTTGACGGCATACTCCTGCTCCGCATGGTCGAGACTCTCGTAGTCCACGCCGGAGACGCGTAACACCATCCCCACGTCCCCGCTTTTGGTCAGAAACACACTCTCATTCCAGAATCCGTACAGGTTGATGTGGTCGCTAAGCGCGGCGGCCTCTTTCCACGGCTTGATGACCTTGTCGAGGCGCAGCATTAGACCACCTCCACGCGGGGAACACTCTGTTTGGCGGCATCGTAGCGCACGTTATAGCGTTCCGACTTCGCCAAGATGCGTAGAAATGCCGGGTCGGTATTCGTGACCCAATGGCCGAATGCGAAGCCGCCGATGAAGACGGCAACTCCGGCGAGGAGGCTATTGAAAAGGTTGAACACGCCCACGGCGCCAACGCAGACGAAGTAGAACAGAGTCCGCTCGACCCCGAGGTATGTGAGGGGCTTGTGCAGGCTTTTGTAGACCCGGTTCCTCCGACGGGTTGTAATGTGTGTCTGCATCGTCGCCCCTCACAGCTTGAAAAATCGTTGGGCTGTCGTTATTGCACACGACCTGGGGTTCCGCTTACACACCCCAAAGCCAGGTCAAAACGTTGGTGGCAAGCACGGCAATCCCCGTGCCGGCTGCGACGCCGGCCAGGGTCTTCTTAGCACCCGGTTCGCCGTGCGCAAACTGGTAGCCGCCGACCACGATTGCGATCAGACTTGCCACCTTGGCGACCGTGCCGGTGAAGAGCGTTTGCATTGCGGTGAATCCGGTATCGAACGGCGACTGCGCCAGGGCAAGCGCAGGGAATAGGATCAGCAGGGTTAAGAGGCTAAGGCTGGGACGAAGTCGGCGCAGCTTGCCTCTGAAGGCAGCCTGCAACCGGCGGCTGTGTATAAGAGTGGCGTTCATCGGCACCTCCAGCGGCCCCGATTGGGCCGCGATATGCCGCGAAAGTAAGCCAAATCAACGCGCTGTGTCCAATAACCTTTTGGAAGTTGGCTATAACCTTTTGGATTTGAACGGCCGCCGAGAATGGCGGAACAGCCACTTTGGATGGTCTTCTCCGTAGCAATCTGCACCCCACGAGTGCATCGGCGGTTTGGGGACTCCTCGACGACGCTCGATCTCGCCGAATCTTGGTCTATGATGTAGCCTTTTGTTCAAATGCCTACGAACCCGATACCCATGCTGGAAAGTATTCACGCAGAGAAACTGCTAGAACTTGCCCAAAAGCGATTCTCGGAAGAGATCTATGATGCAGAAGTTCGAATTCTTAGTGATTCTGCGTGTTCGCGATCTCCAGAAGTGAGCGAGGAAGGGGGCGCGCTCCCTCTGGTCCGTTCGGAGTTCCTCCGTTGGATGGTCGCCGATGAAGAGGTGCGACAATTTGTGGACCCGCGTGGTATTCGCGTCTGGCGTGCGAAGGTGTCCGGCGCGCTCAGTCTATCGGATTGCACCATACCATTCCCTCTGGATTTTCGAGGGTGCGAATTCGATGGGTGCTTCTCCCTGGTCGCTTCGGAGACTCGGCAGATTAGCCTGCAGGGATGCAGCTTGGCGAAGGGGATTTCGGCTGATCGACTGGTCGCTCATGGCGCCTTAATCATGCGGTGGGTGCGATCATTCGGTGAGATTCGCCTTCATGGAGCCACTATCGAGGGTAACCTGGAGATTTCGGCATCGCGCCTCGACACATCGGGCAGCGCGATCACCCTCGATCAAGCAATGGTTCAGGGAGACGTGATCTTCAAGTTCCGTAGAGAAGATTCCGGCAGCGTGACCCCGTTTCGATCCAGCGGGAGCATTCATCTAAACGGCTCCTCGATACGAGGCGACGTTCTTTTTGCCGGAGCAATCATCAAACTGCGTCGGACAAACGCCGAATCCTACGCGCTGTACCTTGATCGAGCCAAGATTGGCGGATCATTGGATCTATCTCAGAAATTCGTGGCAAATAGAGCCATACGCGCCGTCGATGCAAATATAGGATCATACGCCGGATTTCGCAGTGTGCGCCTTTGTGGACGAGGATCAGGGCTGAATCTCAATCGCGCTCAAGTGAGCGGCTCTGCCTTCCTTGATATGGGTTTCAAGGTATCCGGCAACATAAACCTTGCGAATGCCAGAATTGCCTCCGACCTCAGTTTCAACGGAGCGCGGGTCGGACAGATCGTCTGTGAGGGCTGCAAGGTTGGCGGGGATTTGATCTGGACAAATGTCCGTAAGGCTCCGTTCTCGGAGCGTTCTTTGAACCTCTCGGGTGCAAGCGTACAGGCGATCATGGATGACGAGAAGAGTTGGCCAGAAAAGGGAAATCTTTTGCTTGAAGGATTTACCTACAGGAACATTGAGTTGTTCCCTCCACAAGACGTGCATATGATAAGCTCCGTCTCCATGCCGCCGAGACTTCTGTTTGATTCAAAGAAGAGGATCGAATGGCTCAGGCGCCAAAGCATAGGCGATCAAATGAGGCCGCAGCCGTGGGTGCAGCTTTCGGCATGCGCCCAAGGGATGGGGGAGGATGAGGCCGCCCGCCACGTGCTGTCTGCGTACGAGTGCTTTAAGGCTGATTCGACGTCGCCGGGAGTAAAGTTCCTTGCCAGATGGTTTGCAAAGGCGTTCGCAGCTCTAAGGGAGAAGCCGATACGCATACTGATTCCCGTCTTCGGCTGCCTCATGCTGGCTTCCTTGCTCTTCTCGCATGCCGCACGAATGCATGCCATTGCTCCGACAAGTGCATCAGCGTACCAAGCTTGGACTCATGAGCGGTTGGCAGATCAAGCGTATCCCCAATTCAATGCACTAGTGTATGGGATGGAAAACGTACTCCCGATTCTTAAGCTTGGCCAAAGCGACAGCTGGGCACCGGATCCCCACTACAGCCCCCAAAACTGGTTTCCCAAGCATCCGCGTCTGGACTGGACGGCATGGTTCTCAAGTTACGAGTTTCTTTCGAGTTTGCGAGTCACTCTGAACGTGTTGGGATGGGGATTTGGAATCGTGCTCGGCATAGCCTTGACCACCCGGTTCAAGCCCTAGAAATGCCTCGCGCAGTGGCCCGGCACCAGGCTTCTTCAAAATGGACTGACTTGGATGTCGGGCAGGGATCTTGGTTGGGAGCGATTATCCGAGGAAGGCAATCTGGGTAAGAAGGCAGAGGTCGAATTGACAGAGGTCGTGGGTTCGTTAAGGGTGCAATAAGGGTTCCCATGGGTTCCTCAGGGCGCTATTGGTGTCGTCCATTGCCCCTGTTTTCAATTAGTTACGCGCTTCTTGCTCACTGTCACGGCAGAGGCCGCGGGTTCGAGTCCCGTCGTCCCCGCCATTCTTTTGAATGGTTTACAAGGAACCAGTAAAAGCAATCTGGGTCCGTTTGGGTCCAATAAGCGTTTCTGCATCTGCCGATTCGCCGGTCCTCCCAACCAAATAACCGGGAGAAGCGAACTTCTCGGGCGCTAATGGATTAGGTTTGATTTGCTTCCCGACAACACGCCCCCTGGCAGGATGGCATCCACGAGCTTCCCCTGGGCGAGGCGTTTGCTTTTTGTCGTTGCCTGGAGATACTTGTTCGTCACGTGCAGATCGCTGTGACGCAAGTAGTCGCGGATCATCAATTGGTGTTCGCCCATCTCTGCCAGCATGGTTCCCACCGTGTGCCGAAAGGTATGCCAGCCTACACCGGTGATGCCGATCCTCTTGAAGGCCGGCTGGATCTTTTTTTTCAACACCGAAGCCAAGTCGAGCGGTTTCCTGCCCTTCAGTCTTTCTGAAGGGAAAACGAAATCGCCCGGCTGGTTGTAGAGACTTAGCGATCTCCACTCCAGCAAGGCCTGCTTCAGACTCGGATGCATCGGCAATAACTTTGCCGACGCTTCTGTCTTTGTGCTCTTCAGGTGCCCACCCCGACGCCAGTAGTAGGAATGCTGCACACTGAAGTTCATATTGTTGAAATCGCAGTCCAGCCAATGCAGTGCCCCGAGTTCCCCTTGCCGAATTCCTAAGGCACCGTCCAGAAACACGAGAATCTGATCGCGAAATTCCAGCTGCGCCAGACCGAGTATGACCTCTTCCGGTGAAAGAACGAGCGGAGATTTCTGACGCTTCGCACTGACGCGCACGCCCGTGCTTGGCCCTCTCTGCCCCCCCGTTCCAACTGGTATTCCCGATGAAATTGGATTGTGGCCACAGAACTCCCAGCGAACCGCATGCGAGAACACAGCCGACATAACGCACTTGATCTTGGCTTTGGTCCCGTCCGCAACGTCTGCTGTTCGTAGCCAGCGTTCTACCTCGATGGTCTTGATGTCCTCCAAAAGGAGAGTTCCCCATCGGGGGAGAATCCAATTCCTTGCATACACCAGATACGCATCTTGCGTGGATATCTCTTTGAGAGGCAGCTCCTCTCGACAGTAGTGCTCCCAAAGAAGCTCGAAGCCTCTTTGAAAGAGTTGCCTGGGCAAATTGGGGTCAAGCCGAAAGCCATACTCATGATCTCGGGCCACTGGGAAGAAAGAGACTTCGGCGTGACTTCGAACGCCCGCCCTCCCATGGTCTATGACTTCGGCGGTTTCCCACGGGAGATGTATCAGATCCGCTATTCGGCTCCTGGCTCCCCTGACCTCGCAGGGCGTGTCCAGTCGCTGATACAGGAGGCGGGACTTGCCACCCACCTGGATCCGCAGCGCGGATTTGATCACGGCACGTATTCAATACTGGCCCTCACGCATCCGGAAGCAGACATCCCCGTGATTCAGGTCTCGATCCGGGCTGACTACGATCCCGAGGCGCACCTCAAGTTGGGACGAGCCATTGCCCCGCTGCGAGACGATGGCGTCCTGATCATCGGTAGCGGCAGTAGCTACCACGATCTCAGTGCATTCATGAATCCGAATGGCAAGAACCCGAAGCAGGATTCAGCGCAATTCGACTCATGGCTCAAGCAGACTCTGGTGGACTCTACGCTCGAGGAACGCGCAGAACGGTTGCTGGAATGGGAACACGCACCTTCCGCAAGGGCTGCACAGCCGCAGGAGGATCATCTCATCCCACTTCACGTTGCTGTTGGGGCGGCAGAGGACGAACCCGGTACAGCCATTTATCAACAGAACGACTTTTTTGGTCAGATCAGTGTATCGAGTTATCGCTTTGGAGATTATCCGCGGCGGAACTGAACATGATGGCCTGCTGTCGGTCAATGGCGAAGGTTTCCCTGGGCCCAAGGGAGATATTAAATGTTTGAAGTGCACCAAGGTTTGATTGGTCTGGCGAGACATGGATACGCTCTGCTGTTCTTGTGGACTGCAGCCGAACAGCTTGGCGCTCCAGTGCCGGCCATGCCCATCCTTATTGCTGCTGGCGTGTTGTCCGCAACAGGACAACTGAACCTCGCATGTGCGCTCCTGGTCGGTATGATCGCTTGCCTAATTGGCGACACCGCCTGGTACGTGATCGGGAAAAAGCGTGGTCCAGCTGTGCTCCGATTCCTATGTAAGATCTCTCTCGAACCGCAGACCTGTGTTCGCCGGAGTTCAGAGTTCATTTCTCGCTACGGCAGCTGGTCTCTGATATTTGCGAAGTTCGTACCGGGTGTCAGCACATTTGCCGTACCGCTAGCTGCCAATTCAGACGTTTCGCTTCTCTCCTTCGCCGGGGCCGACTTCCTCGGAAGCCTGTTGTACGTTGGAGCGTATCTCGCTGCCGGCCGCCTCCTCGGCAACAGCGTAAACGGGATCTCTGTTGTTGCTGCGTCGATCCGAAGCGCGTCATTGATTCTGGCCTTCGCTGCCGCAGTTTCTATTCTCGGGTGGCGATTCTACCAGCGGCGCAGGGCCGAACATGATCTTAAGGCGGTAGCTCGGATCTCACCGCAAGAAGTACGCGACCTTATCACTGCGGGAGCGAACCCCTACATCATCGACCTGAGACATCCGCTCGACATGCTGGCAGATCCTCGTATGATTCCTGGCGCAATTCGGCTGACACCGGACGAGCTTTCAAAACAAAATGCGGAAATTCCGCGTGATCGCGAGATTATTTTGTACTGTACTTGTCCGAACGAAGCGTCGAGCGCCATTTTGGCGCTCAAATTAAGAACGATGGGGATTAGTCGCATCCGGCCGTTACTCGGTGGCCTCGACGAATGGAAGCGCCTCGGCTACCCACTTGAAGATGCCACTGAGAAAATCGGCTGGCACTCAGCTCCAGTACTAGCTTGAACTCTTTGCGACAACCGGCAAAGCCGGCCGTCGCCTTGCGCCCCCAAAAATGGGAAAATTAACGTCAGGTCTCTTACAATCTGTTGGTTCTTGCTAAGTCGTTCAGTGGCGGCACCGCGGCGGGTACCGTTGCAAAAGGTGACATTTTACAGTTCTGCTCCATTCAGACTTCCTCATTACGGGAGAAGGATTTATGGCAGGCGGTATAAACAGTGGCGGATCGAAAGTTGCCGGCCACGTAACAACGGCATCGCTATGGGCCCGTGTGGCAACAGCATTACTTGCGGCTGCGATTTTTGTTGCTGATACCGCGACACCCTTCGAGTTTTCAGTCTCCGTCCTCTACGTCGTCGTTATCCTCATGGCTGGCCGCTTCTTACGGCGGCGCGGTACCGCATTGGTAGCCGCCGCATGCGTGATCTTGGCGGTGACCAGCGCAATTTTGACGCCCCCTAAGGGTGAGGCATTTCTGGGAGTCGCAAATACCTTAATTAGCATAGCGGCTATCACCATCACCAGCTTCCTTGTGCTGCAGAGTCAAGCAAGAGAAGTGTTGCTGAAAGAACATGCCGAAGAACGGGAACATGCTGAAGAAAAAGTCCGACAGCAGGAGAAGGAACTACGCGAGGTTCTAGACTTTACGCCGCAGTTAATGGCAGTATTCGGGGTCGATCGAAAACGTCTCTATGCCAACCGGCCTAGCCTAGCTTACTTAGGATTAACGCTCGAGCAATGGCAAGGGATAACCGATCCTCTTTGGTTCTTCCATCCCGATGACCGGGAGCGCGTCGCGAAGGAGGTGTACGCCGGATCGGGAAGTGAAGGTCCGCACGAGTTCGAAGCACGGTTTCTTAGAGCGGATGGAGAATATCGGTGGTTTTTGTTCCGCGACAATCCATTGCGCGACGAACAGGGGCGCATCGTCCGCTGGTACTTGTCGGCAATGGACATTGAAGATCGTAGGCGGGCCGAAGAAGAGTTGCGCAACACAGCCGCCGAATTACAGCGAGTGATGAACTCCGTCTCCGACTGTCTATGGAGCGCGGAGTTCGACGAACATGGAAAGTGGACCTACCAATACTATTCTCCCGCGGTGCAGAAAATTACAGGCCGGTCGGTTTCATTTTTCATGCAGGGGCCCGATGCGTGGTTTGGGATCGTTCATCCAGAGGACAAAACGCGAGTTGCTGTCGCCGCTGAGCGTCTGATAAGCGGGCAAGTGGAACAAGCGGAGGGCGAGTATCGCATCATTCATGCTAATGGCGACGTCCGCTGGATCCGCGACTCCGGCGTGGTCACACGCTCGGGCTTGCGCATCAGGATTACTGGGGTTGTCAGCGACATTACCGCGCGTAAACGGGCTGAAGATGAATTGCTTCGCAGTGAAGGCTACCTTTCGCTGGCGCAGATGCTGACCCACACGGGCAGTTTTGCGTGGGATGCGAAGGACGATGATCTATCCGTCCGCGAATCGCTGCAGAGCTTAATCCGATCCGCTGGGCTGGGGGTGCGGGTGTTCTCTTCCGCTGAGCAATTTCTAACGTCGTCCGAGCCAGGCGATGCCAATTGCCTCGTACTCGATGTCCGAATGCCCGGAATGAGCGGCACGGAACTTCATCGCCATCTACTCTCGAAAGGCTACAAAATACCCGTTATTTTCATAACTGCGCATGCTTCAGATCAGGAAACCAGGGAGCAAGCCCTGTCCGACGGGGCTCTGGATTATCTGATCAAACCATTCCACAAGAGCGAATTACTGGATGCCATTTTCAGGGCACTAGGGTCGAATGCAAAACAAGCCTGACGGGGGCCAGTCGCTATGGACAACAGCAACGGTCTTGTCTACGTGGTGGACGATGATGTCTCGGTGCGGGAGGGCCTGGCGAGCTTTCTTTCCGCCGCAGGGCTAAAGGCTCAGACGGCAGCGTCAGGCGAAGAATTTCTCGCTATGCATCGAGCTGAAATTCCAAGCTGTTTGGTCCTCGACGTGAACCTTCCTGGCCTAAGCGGAATTGACTTGCAAGAGGAGCTTGTCAGATGTGGAACCCAGATCCCGATCATATTCCTTACCGGTCACGGCGATATCCCAATGACCGTGCGGGCGCTTAAATCAGGCGCCGCGGAATTTTTCACGAAGCCTACTAACAATCAAGAGTTGCTAAATGCTGTCCGGCAGTGTATCGCTCTTCCACACCAGCGCGATGATTTGATCGCATTGCACGCCCGTGGTTTTGTCGACCGGGCGCGACACCAGCCGGGTAAAGCGGAAGTTCTTGCGCGTCCGAGTGACGAAAAAGGCTCCGTGCTCGGTCCAG